>ERZ791753.197-NODE-197-length-69065-cov-8.058731_pt1 | contig 69065 bp, 56 predicted proteins | sample MGYA00509951_ERZ791753 | MGnify/ENA primary metagenome ERZ791753 (study PRJEB30046, sample SAMN00792026) | human gut metagenome | study: EMG produced TPA metagenomics assembly of the A metagenome-wide association study of gut microbiota in type 2... | reverse complement strand
TAAAAAATGTTTAAAATAATTTAATCTATAAAAAACAAATAATTAATAGATTAAATAAAAATTAAAGTGAATATGATTAGTTAAAATTAAAACATGAAAAATAACTATTTCAAATATAAAGACATATATTTCAAGTGAAAAAAGAGTAATAAAAATAGAATTAATATAATCATAAAATAAATTTACAATTTTTAAATTATAAAATAAAAACAGCAAATTAAATATTTTTAAAAAATAAGAAGTTTAAAACAATTTTTTATAAAATAAATTATTTTGAAAATTTTTTAAAAAAATAAAAACAATAAAAATAAAGCTAAAACAATTTTTATTTCAAAATTAAAGAAGATAAATTTCAATTGTAATAATTTCAGTTAAGGGTGTCCGCCAAAATTAAATTTTGGTTGACTTGTTGATTTTTTTAAAATATTGTTACATCGAGTTTTAATTGATTTTTAATGGATGTGCTTTCGCAGAAATCTTCTAAATCTTCGGTTGTGTTTTCTATTTCTTGTTTAATATTATATAATCGTATTAAATTGTATGCTAGTGCGTCTAAGTTTATTCTTTCTTCTGTTTTTACCATTCCGATGACTACTTCTTTTTCTATTTGGAATTGTTCTTTGAATATTCCAAATGGTCCTTCAACACTTGATCTTTTGGCATATTCGTCTTTATATTCTTGTTTTTCCATTTTTTGGTTCATTGCTTTTTGCATTTCTGAACCGTATTCTGTGATGGTTTTGTGTGTTTGTGAGGATGAACAGCATTTATTTCTTGCAGGACAGTGTTTACATACTTCATAATTATTGTAGAGTCTTTTTATTTTGTCTGGTTTTTCTGGGTCTTTGTGTGGTTCTATATATTTTGCAAAAAAGTGTAAGTAGTTTCCTTCTGGGCATTTGAATGCGTCTAATTCATAATCATATTCAAAATGGTCTTTATGATATGGATTTGGGTTTAATTTTCCTATTTTTTCTTTGGATTGTTTTCTATTTGGTATTAATCCATCTATTTTTTTATCCACCAAGTATGATAGACTTATTTGGTTTAAGTAGATTGTGTCTGCACTTATGTATTTTGGTTTGGTGTTAATGTTTCGTATTGCTCTTTCTGCGATATTTGGTAGTTCATAATGGTCTGTAGGATTTTGTGTGACGTTTATTGCACAGATTAATTTGGTATCGTAATCGACTGCAGATTGGATATTATAGGCAACCATGTAGTTTCCTTTCTTTCCTTTCATAAATCTTGCTTCAATATCGTTTACTGATATTCTGTCTTGTCCTGTGAATGTGAATTGTGTTTCTATTCCATATAATAGTTCTAATTTGTCTTCGTCATCCATGTCTTTCTTTTCGAGTAATCTTTGGGCTGGTTTATGGAGTTTTTCAAGAGATTCTGGGTCAATTGGTCGTCCTTCGTAGTAATCGACCAATATTTGTGTTTCTTTTTTGGTGATGGTGTTGTTGTTGGAATTGTATGCTTTTTTGATGGTTCCATCAATGGCAACGTGATTAAATTCAGTGAATCCTTCATCAAAGGCCTTTTTTAAGGTCATTTGCAATAATACTTCAAAATAATGACCGTATTCTCTTCTGTATCTTTGTATTGATCTTTCAGAAGGTCGAATATCATCACACACGTATTTAAATATGTCATGGTATCTTGCCATGTCTGCGATTATTGATGTTCGGTCGATATGTTGTATTTTAGCATAAATAAGTAATTTTAGCATTGAATCTACTGGAAGGGAGCCTCTTCCTTTCTTTTTCTTAGGCTCTTTGATATTTAAAAGTGGAAAAACTTCTTCAACAAATTCTACGACAAAACGAGAAATATGATTGGCTGGAACATTCCAATCAAGTGTCTTTATACCTAGTTTTGCTTGATTCTTATCAAACTTTCTTTTAACCATAAATAACAACACCAAAATAACTTATACTTAATATAAAATATGTACAATCAAGTATATAAATTTAACTATCTTAAAATCATTTAAAACAAAAAATAAAAATCAAATAAACTTAAATATCAATTTATAAAATAATTAAATAGAATAAAATGAAATAAATAAAAATTTACAATAATATAAGAAAAATAATAAAAATTAGGCTAAAAAATTATTTGACGAAAAATCAAAAATCAATTTTGGCGAACACTCTTAAATATAATATTTATCTGAGCATTTGAAAAATAAAACATGTATTTCAAGTGAAAAAAAATCTGAAAAAGGATTTAATAAAAAAATTTATAATGATTTATCATAAAAAGTGAGAGATAAATTTCAAGTGTAATGCAATTTTTAGCGGGAAGCAAAAATCAAGACATTGATTTCAAGTGAAAAAAAATTTTAAAATGAATTAAAAAAGTTATTTCAGTAAAAAAAGAATGGAAAATGTTTTATTTTAAATTTAAACCAAGAAAAATTAAGATAAATTTCAAGTGTTTTTACAGATGAAATACATGTCTTCATTCCTACAGAACCTTCGCAGAGCTTTCACTTGAAATTCATGTCTGTCTGTCTAAAATTTATAAAAAAATTATACAAACATACTGTTTTCATTGTGTGGTTTTGAATTATTATTGTTTAAATTGCCAAAATCGTAATTTAATAACATTATACAATGTAATTTAGCTTTAAACACACGTTTAATAGTTTTAAATAATGCATCTTTAGTTAAACCATCTTCATAAATATTATCAGTAACAACATATTGCTGTAAAATATCTTGATCTACTTTTAATTCATAGTCAACTAAAAATAAGTTTAAATTAGTACTTACATCAAATAAAAATTTATTTTTTTCCTGAGGAGATGCATTTTGCATTAGACTAATATGTTCTGGTGCTACTTGTGTTGCACAACCAATAACAATTACATCTTTTTCTTTTGGTTTTACAACATCCATTACATTATCTTTAGGAAATTCAATAACAAAATGGAAATCTGCATTTTCATCAGCAGCTTTTTCTCTAAAGACACCTTCGTCAGCTAACCAGTTTTTAACATCTTGTTCAATTGTCATCTTTTCACCTTGTTTAAAATTATAATAAAATATTTATTTATTTTAAAATTATATATTAAATAATGTTTTATAATTTTGATTTAATAAATAATTTCAATATATTATTATCTATTAATAGTATTAATTCTACATATAATATATTAATATTTTCAGCTATTTTTCTTGATATAATTTATGGAGAGCTTCCCACTAAAATTCATCCTGTTGTATTTATAGGATCAATAATATCATTTTTTAAAAACATATTTATTAAAATAAAAAACAGATGGTCTGGTTTATTTTTAACATTGTCTACATGTATTGTTTCAAGTGTATTATTAATTATATTATTTTATTTATTTTCATTTAATATAATTATTTTTTATATATTATTTACTTTAATATTATCTTCTACTTTTTCTATTAGAATGTTATTAGACACTGCTAGTGATGTTGAAACAGATTTAAAAGAAGATATTGATAAAGCAAGACAGGCAGTTTCCTATTTAGTAAGCAGAAATACTGATGAGTTAACCAAAGAACATATTGTTTCAGCTACTATTGAAAGCTTAACTGAAAATATCACTGATTCATATATTTCACCTGTATTTTATTTTATGATAATCAGCATTATTGGAATTTTTACTGATTCATATGCTGTTTTTGTTATTTTAATTTTAATTCCATTTAATTACAGGATATTCAACACACTTGATGCAATGGTCGGTTATGAAACTGATGAATTGATTGATATTGGTTTTGTTCCTGCTAAAATAGATGATATTTTAAATTATATTCCGTCAAGAATAGCTGGTTTGTTTGTTGTTTTATCTGCATTCTGTCTGAATTTTGATTATAAAAACAGCTATAAAATATTAAAAAGAGATGCCAGAAACTGTCCAAGTCCAAATTCAGGTTTTACAATGGCTTCAGCTGCAGGAGCTTTAAATATACAATTGATTAAATTGGATACATACATTTTAGGAGATAATAACAAAAATATTGAAACAAGCGACATAGGCCGTGCTGTTAAATTATCAAAATTAGCAATATTTTTATTTACTGTTACAATAATTTTATTTATAATTATATTATATGTGATATTATGAAAATAGCTATTATATCTGTTTCAAAAAAAGGTTATGAACTATCTTTATTATTAAAGGAACATCTGGATAAAGATTCAACTATCATCAACACTGATATTTATTATAAGGATGTTAAAAACACTTTCAAATTATTATTTTATGAATATGATGCAATTATAGCTATTATGGCTTCTGGAATTTTAATTAGAAGTATTGCACCATTAATCAAATCAAAGGTTTGTGATCCTGCTATTTTAAACATTGATGAAAATGCTAATTTTGTAATCAGTACATTATCCGGTCATCTGGGAGGTGCTAATAAACTTACATCAAAAGTAGCTAACATGTTAAATGCAACAGAAGTCATTACAACTGCAACTGATGTCAACAAAAAGTTAGGTGTTGATGTAATAGCTAAAAATTTATATTTGACAGTTAAAAATCCAAAAGAAATCGTATACTTTAATAAAGCTATTTTAAACAATGAAGAAATAATATTCAGAGTCAACAGTAAAGAAAACTATGATTTTTTATTTGATTATTTAAATGAAAATACACTTGAAATTGATGTTTCAATTGAATTTACCAGTTCCATAAATACAGATGAAATACATGTCTTATATAAAAATCATAAACTGATAATGAAAATTGAAGATATTGTTGTCGGTATTGGCTGCAGACGCGGAAAATCCAAAGAAGACATTTTAACAGGTCTTGATAAAGCACTTGATGATTTAAATATTTCTAAAAAAAGATTATCTAAACTGGCTTCAGGTGAAATTAAGAAAGAAGAAACAGGTATTTTGGATTTAAGTAAAATGTTAAATATTCCAGTTAATTTTGTTGAAATGGACAAACTGACTTTATTCAAATCAGAGGATATACATGAATCCGAATTTGTAAAATCTAAATTTGGTGTTGGCAGTGTGTCTGAAGCTTCTGCTTTAATTACAGCAGGCTTTGATTCAAAATTAATTTATAAAAAAACAGCTTTTGATGGTGTTACAATAGCTTTAGCTGTTTCTAAAAAAGATTAAAAAAAATTAGATGGATTCTAATTTAGAAAGGACTTCCCAGATTAAAGTTCTTGCATGAACTGGTATGTTAGGATCATTACTAATTTCATCTAATTTAGTTAAAACAGTACTTACTTTTACAGACTGATCTTGGGATTCATCTTTTAATAAATTGTTAGATTCCTGTGCTGCTTCTCTTATGTTACGTGGAACTGTATTGTTCTCCATAATATATTCCAATATTTCTGATACTTCATCGATTGTTTGATTAGACATAAAATTTCCCCTCCAAAATAATATATATTTAAAAAATTAGTATATTAAAATTATATTATTATATTAATCTTTAAATATTTTTTGGTAAATTTCAGTATAGAAAAAAATATATAAAATATGATAAACAATTATATAATTATGTCTGATATAAGTAAAACAACTATAAATATGCCTGTAGATTTGAAAAAAGAATTAAAAAAAATAGCTATTGATAAAGATACTTCTTTATCTGGTTTAATTTTAGATATTATAACTGATTATGTTGATTCTGGAAAAGAAAATGAATCTTCACAGGAAGATTCATATTAAATCTTCAGTTGAATTCAACATATAAGTTATAAACTGTGTTTTAGCTGTTTCTTCAACGAAAGTTGCAAGTAAAGTAGCTTCTTTTAAACTGTCACCAACACATAAAACACCATGCTGTTTTAAGATTAAAACATCTTCATCACCAATAGCTTTTGATGCACTTTTAGCTAGTTTCATACTTCCTGGAGCTTCATATTCAATATCTTCTAAAAATGGAGTGTTAATAGCTCCGAAACCTTCATGTCTTTTAATTCTTTTTGAAGAAAATGCAAATCCTGTTGCATACGGTGAATGAGTATGGACAATACCATTTACGTCGCTTCTTTTTTTATAAATTTCTAAATGAAGATCAACTTCAGAAGAAGGTTTACCTTTTGTTAATAAATTGCCTTCTAAATCCACTAAAACAATATCTTCTTCATTTAATTCATATAATGATTTTAAAGTAGGTGTAATAGCAATTACATCACCATCTTCACTTTTAAATCTAGCACTAACATTTCCGGCTTTTCCAGCAACAAGTTTATTTTTATAAAGATAATCTGAAACATTAATAATTTCTTCAATATTTTTTTCCATTTTTTCACCTAAACTTAATATTATTTTAACTTGTTCTTATTTATAAAAATTTTTAAATGAACTTTAAACATTTATATTTCCCTTTGTAAAGTACAGGGACTTCAGCAGGGGTTGGTTCAATATTATAAATTTTCTGGAACTCTGTCTGAGTCTGAAATGTTCCAGAATTAATTAAATGAATACCATTGTATTTTTTATGGGTGTTAATGTGAACATGCCCTGTATGGAAGACATCTGGAACTTCATCAATTACTAAATAATCTTCAAGTTCTGAAGCAAGCGGAGTTCTTTCTCCGTAAATTGGAGCTAAATGTCTTTTTTTAAGTAATTCTTCCATTAACAAATCGTTTTTCTCATGGGTAAACTCTTTAACTGCCATTACCAAATCGTCAAAACTACGTCCGTGGTAAATTAAAACATTAATGCCGTCTAAAGAGACAACACCAGGGTTACTTATAAATTCTACATTATCAAGTTCATATAAAGCTTTTGCATACTCTTCAGGTACTGCAGGTTGAGGTTCTGCCACTCTAGATGCATCGTGGTTTCCAGGAGCAATAATAATTTTAATATCACTTCTAATGTTTCCTAAAAATCTGGCTGCTTCATTGTATTGCTGAGTAATGTCTTTAATAGCCAGTTCTTTTTCCTGATTTGGATATACACCAATACCATCTACAATATCTCCACCAATAACAAGATATTTAACACTTTCAGCTATTTTTACTTGTTCTTCATTTCCAAATTCACAATTAATCCAGTCTATAAATCTAGTAAATGCATCTTCCAAAAAGGTTAAACTTCCTATGTGAACATCAGATAAGAATACAATACTGAAATCCATTTCTTTTTTAGGTATTCTCATAACTCCAGGATTTATAATTTCATTCCCGATAGCCAAATCACCATTTTTATCAGCAAGAACACCGATAACTTCATCTTTAACTAGTTTTTCAGCTTCTTTAAAGACTTCTTCATTTTTATTTGAAAATAGTATTGGAATAGTTCCTGTATCATCTTCAAATTCAATAAGTTTATGGCCATTTTTAGTGGATCTGATTTCTCTAACCATTAGAATAAGGCTTAAATTACTTTGACCTTCTTCAATATCAGCCACTTTTGTGTAATTTTTAAGTTCCGGTCTTTTAACCAGAATATTAGCTAATTTTTCATATCTGCTTTGGAAATAAGCAATTAAGTTTTCAAGTTCTCCACTTGTGTATGATTTTTTACTTGTGTCCTGTATGATTTTAAAGTCATATTCTACATTTGTTTTTGTTAAATTCCTTTTAAATTTGACTTTTTTATTTTCTACAGTTTCTAAAGCTTCTGCATTTTCCTTGTTAACGTATTTTTCTTTAACATCAGATTCTTTTTTAAAATCACTAATGCTGGATGGTTTTTTAGTTTCTTCTTTAGGTTTAGGTTCTACAGTAGGTTTTTTAGTTTCTTCTTTAGGTTTAGGTTCTACAGTAGGTTTTTTAGTTTCTTCTTTAGGTTTAGGTTCTACAGTAGGTTTTTTAGTTTCTTTTTGTGTTAATTGAGGTCTTGTTGTTGATTTTTCAATTGTGCTATTTCTCATTATTTCATCAACAGTTTGACCGCTAACTGAAACTAAATCTTTAGATTTAAAATCACCTCCTTTTAATTTAACAATTAATGAAGATGTAAAATCTAGAGGATTTTCAGCTTCAAGAACTTTTTTATAAGCTTCTGGTGATAGGTTAATTCCCTTTTTTGCAAATTTTAATAAAATTTTATTAGTCATATTAATTAAAATTTTTATTTTCTATATTAATAAACTTTGAGAATTTGGATTTTGAATTTTTATTTGCATTAAAATTTTTTTTTTGTATTGATTAAATATTAGTAGTTACTTTTATTATACATTAGAAATATAATTAAATCATTAATATTTCTGTTTTATACAGAGATAAAAAGTAATGTGATAAAATGGCAAAAGCACTTAGAATAATACTAGTTGTTGTACTATTTGTAGTATTTTTTGAAATAGGACTCTTTAGTTCATATACTATTGTTGCTGCAGAAGCTCCTGACATTGAAGGATTAATAGATATGCAGATTTCAAAAATCACAGGTATTTTTAATTCTGACAATGTTAATAATGTTTTAGTTAAAGATCCAACTGTTGTAAACATCACTAATAAAAGGGATGTGGCTCAATCACTGGAGGATTTATCAAAGGTAGATGGAGTTAATGTAGATTCAATGAATGTCACAACTTATGATGACAAAGATAATGAAGAGTTAAATGTAACTATTGAAGCTTTAGGTTATGCATCACCGTCTTCCAATTCTTCACAGATTGTAATTAGTCAGGACCCATCATATAAAATTGTAGCTGAGGGTAATGCAACATTTAAGGGTGGAAGTTTAATTGTTGATGTTGATTCTATCACTATACAATCTATTTTAAAATTATACTGAGATGGTTATATGATTAATGTAATTGGAATTGGTCAAAATAGAGAGAACATGACTTTAGGAGCAGTTAGAGCTATTGAAGAATCTGATGTTATTGTAGGGTATAAAAAGTATGTAGCTCAAATCTCCGATTTGGTTTCTGATAAAGAAATCATAAAAAAAGGAATGGGTGATGAAATAGCTAGAGCTCAACTAGCTATTGATAAAAGTTTATCTGGCCAAACAGTTTCATTAATAAGTTCCGGAGATCCTGGTGTCTTTGGAATGGCAAATGTTTTATATCAGATAATCAGCAGGTATGATGAAGATATTGATGTTAAAGTTTATCCTGGAGTATCTGCAGCTAATTATGCGGCAGATAAACTTGGAGCTCCTTTAAACGATTATGCAAACATTAGTTTAAGTAATATTTTAACTCCTTTATCTGAAATAGAAAAAAAATTAGAGTTTGCTCTGAAAGCTAATTTAGTTATAGCAATTTACAATCCTATTAGTAAAACACGTAAAGAACCTTTTAGAAGGTTTATAAAAACTGTTTTAAAAATTAAAGGTGAAAATGCATTAATTGGAATTGTAGATAGTACTTATGAACCTGCAAAAGAGACTATTGTCAAAATTAAGGATTTGACTGAAGACATGGTCAATATGTCTTGTACTTTAATTGTTGGAAATGATTTAACTTACATGCAAGAGGATAAGTTAATTACTCCAAGAGGATATGTGATTAAATCTAAAATACATCCTCTTTCCAGTGACCATTATGAGAAATTTTTAAATGGGGAAATTTCTCACGGACCAAATAGGGAATGTGAGTTTTATCCATGTCATTATGAAGGTCAGTACTGTGATTTTTGTTACTGTCCGTTTTATCCATGTGGAGACAGTTCTACTGGAGGGCAATGGATAAAAGGCAAAGGTGTCTGGAATTGTAAGGAATGCATGTGGGTTCATGAAAAAGAAGCTGTAGATTGTTTAAGAAAACCTTTGGAAGAACTTTTAGAGGAAGTAGATGATTTAAAAGCTAAGAAAAAAACGTTATTAAAACTTAGAAGAGCTTGTTTATTAAAAAATAATCCATATGATCTTTAGAGGTAGTGGGAATGTCAATTAAAAATATTTTAATTGAAATGAAAAATATGTCGGAATTGATGGTTGATTTAGCTTATTCAGCTGTTTTATTTAATAGTAAAGATGCAGCTGAAGAAGTTTTGAAACTTGAAAATAAAGTAAATTCAATGAATTATGAAATTAAGAAAGAATCGCTAGTTGCAGCGCGTTCTTATGAAGACGCTGAGAAATTAACTGCATTGCTTGAGGTGGCTGAAGCTGCTGAAAGTATAGCTAATGCTGCTAAAGATTTAGCTGATTTAGTAATTACAGGATTCAAACCACATCCTGTATTTAAAATGGTAATGTCTGAATCTGATAAGATGATTGTCAGAGTTTCTGTAGAATTGGATTCAGATTTAGCTAATAAAACTTTAGGGGAATTACTTTTAGTAAATCGTACTGGAATGAGAGTTATAGCTATTAGACGTGGAGATTCATGGATATATGGTCCGGATAAGAATACATTAATACTTCCAGATGATACTTTACTTTTAAAAGGTACTGAAGCGGGTGCTGATCTTTTAGAAAAACTTGCATCAGCAACATGTTCTCTAGAAGATATTCCTGATGAATTGGAAGAAGACGAAGATTAATTTATTTTTATTAAATAAACAAGTGGTTAAAATGATGAGAGGTAGTGATATTTATGAAACAGAAGATGATTCGACATCCTTATTCTACCTTTTCATCATTTCTAAAAGAACATAATAATATTTTAAAAGAAAGTCTTATAGCTTTGTTAATCTGTGCCTGTGGAGATTTAGTTGCAGGTATAGTTCTTGGAAGAATGGATATTTTTCTTGAAACTTTTCCTGGACTATTGGTTATTATTCCTGGAGCTATAGGAATGAGGGGAAACATTTTTGGTTCTTTTGCATCCAGATTATCCACAGCATTACATATTGGTATAATAGATCCTAAATTTAACCGTTCTGAAGAGTTAATTAATAATATTTTCTCTTCATTTGTGTTGACTTTATTTTTATCCTTATTTTTAGCTATCATTGCTAAAGTTATCTGTGTAATATTCGGTTTTCCGTCAATGGATATTGTAGATTTTATTTTAATTAGCTTAATAGCTGGAGTAATTTCTATAGTTATAATGCTTCCAGTTACAATGTTTATTTCATTTAGAAGTTTTGAACGTGGTTGGGATCCGGATAATGTTACAACTCCATTAGTTGCTGCTGTTGGAGATTTATTTACATTGCCTGCTATTGTAGTGGCTCTTTTTATAATCTCTGCTCTAAAATCAGTTGTATATTTAGAGTTGATAGTCTTTATAATAGTAATTCCACTTGTATTATTCAGTTTTGTATACTGTTACAACTATTCAGAAGAAAATAAGGTGATTATAAAACAGTCTACACCAGTTTTATTAGTATGTTCTGTTTTAGGAGTATCTGCAGGAGGAATTCTTAACAGTTCACTTGAAACATTACTTACAAATCCAACATTACTTACATTAGTGCCTTTATTTTCAGGAGAAAGCGGTGGTTTAGTAAGTATTTTATCAGCAAGACTATCTTCAGGTATACATTCAGGTCTTATAGAACCTCTTAAAAGACCTGAAGGTGAATCTGTACATAATTTTGCAATTATATTATTGTTGGCTCTTATAATGTATCCATTTATAGGAATTCTTGCAGAATCATCATCTGTTTTCTTAAATATAGTTGGTATTGGCTTTGATAAAATAATATTGATAAGTTCAATTGCAGGATTTATTTTAATCCCTATTATGTTGATTTTGGTCTATTATATTTCAATTGTTTCATATGATAATGGATATGATCCGGATAATATTTTAATTCCAATTTCAACAAGTATTACAGATGCAATATCCAGTTTAATACTTATTTCTGTGTCATTAATTATTACTGCAGTTATTTTTATTTAATACCACCCTTTCAGGATAAATTCACAGTTATTTGTTCTAAAATAATCATAATCCAGTTTTGATTTATCAAAATCTTTTGGAACAGAAACTAAAAGGGCTTTGACATCTTTTTTATTAAAATGGATAAACATTATTGAACTAAAATCGACTATTGGAAATTTTAGGTTTATTCTATTATTTAAATATATTTTATTGCTTGTAACACTTTCTACAACAGGTAGTTTTATTCTGGTATTGTCCATACACCATTTTAAGTTATCTGCTGAATCTTTGTCAATTAATAAATAATAATCATTGCTTCTTAAGTAATTTCTATATATCTTGAAATAATTGCAGCTATAGCCATCCTTGTGGTTATGATTGCATTTTCCTTTTGTTTGAAAATCTTTTACAACGTATTTTTTATAAAAATCACATTTAACCATTCTGTTTACACTGTAAACGTTTTTTCCGTCATCTGGTGAACCAATTTTTACACTTGAAATACTGCTCTCTTTAGGGATGACTTCCATTGAAGTTTTAATTTTTGAATCAAAAAGATTCTTGTCAACTAGTTTTCTATAATTTTTACCTAAAATTAAAAATTTATCATAAGAAATACTATTTGGAATAATAGCTTCATTTTCATTTGAAATAGCTAATCCTGGGGTACCTGCTAAATATTTTTCCCAATTTGGAGTTCCCGGATTATTAATTAAGTTATCTGCACTTTGAGAAAGCAATAATTCAATATTTTCATTTTCTGTTGATGTAGCTAGTTTATCTAATGTAATTTCACTAAATTTAGCTGTTATACCAATTATTAATAAAATAACAACCAACACAACCAATATTTCAGTTGAAATACTTCCCTTTTCATTCATTATACTAATACTCCATATTTAGTTCTGTGAGCAACATCTAAAAATAGTTCAGTTGGATCTTCGGGATTTATTTTATGGCCTGGATATCTGTCATGAAATACGACATGGTCCGATCCGGAAACAGAATATTCAACACCTACGCAGTGCGGAACAATAAAGACTTCAAATCCATAGTGGGGACATATTCCTTTTCCCTCAAGTCTACATAAATAACAGCTGCCGTCAGCACTTTCATGAAAATAACCATTTTTTAAGCAGTTTTGCAGGGTATCTCCGTCACCATGGTGAATATAAGGGTCATATGGGCATTTTTTTATTATTAAAGGACTAGTTGCACCTAAATAACCTTCTGGCTTATCGATGCCATGTGCAGTTAAATAGGTGGTTAAAGTAGTTCCATAATGGATTTTTTTATCGTCATGCCAAATTCCGCTATATGGAGTTAAAATGGCATAAGGTAGGGGGTCTTTTAAGCCTTCAACAGAGGTTATGCTTTTTAAATTACCTGAAAATCTGTCCTTATTTTTTGAAATCTTTAAATGAGTTGTAACTTCTAGATTAATGGGGTCATCTGTGTTTTTGATGGATAGGACATTAGAAGATATTGAAACACCGTATTTTTTTTCATATTCCTTGTTTTTATCATCTAATTTTTTATTTAAGACTTTTTTAATTTCTCTTTCAGAACTGAAAATATATTTCCCGTGGTAAACTTCTTCTGTAACTTCAGCTATTGAATCACGGGATAAAACCTCTAAATTTCTATTATAATCATTAACAATATATTTTAGATTATCATTAGCTATTGAATCAGTATTTTCATTTTCTAAAGTATACATACTTGTTAAAACAAAAATTAGAATTAATATTAGAGAAGCTATTAAAATCACAGTTGTTCCAGTTATTATATTTCCTTTAGAGTCTATTTTTAAATATTTCATCACTTGAAATTTAACTTCCAATTTATAAATTATTTTTTCAAGTGCACCAATGTGAAAAAGTGAAAATATGTTTTTTAATTGGAATTATAAAACATATCTAACCGATTTTATTTTGAAAAATAACTTAATTTCAGAAACAATTAGATATAATAATTTTTCTTTTTTTACAAAACATAAATTTAAATATTACAATAATGTTAAATATTAAATAACTGAAGGTGGTCTAATTGATTAAACGTAAATTTTATTTAGAAAAGATTGTTAAATTAATAGACACAGAAGATATTAAAGTTATAACTGGAGTTCGTCGTTGTGGTAAAACAGTTTTATTAAAACAAATCATCGATGAATTAGAAAACAGAGGAATAGCTAGTGAAAATATTATTTATATGTCATTTGAATCTTCAAAATATAAAAATATTAGAAATGATGATGATTTAGATGAATTTATTTTTTCAAAGACAAATAATTTAAATGGGAAAATTTATTTATTATTTGATGAAATTCAGAAAGTAAAAAACTGGGAAGTTTCTCTAAATTCTTATAGAGTTGATTTGGAATGTGATATTTATATTACTGGATCTAATTCACAATTATTATCCGGAGAACTAGCTACTTTAATTTCTGGAAGATATATTTCAATAAATATGCTTCCATTTTCATTTAAAGAGTTAATTCAATATTATGATGAAATGCATGAAAAAATTGATGAAATTAAATTATTTGAACAGTATTTAAGTTATGGTGGATTTCCAGGTTTATTAAATTATGAAAATGAAGAAAAAGAGAAATATTTATATGATTTATATTCTACTATTGTTTTAAATGATATTTTATATAAAAATAAAGTAAAAGATTTAGATTTGCTTGAAAGATTAATGGAATTCATGATTTCTAATATTGGTAAATTATTTTCAGCTAATTCTATTTCTAAATATATTAAAAATGAAAATCGTAAAACAACTCCCCATACAATAATTAATTATATGGATTATGCAAGAAATGCTTTTATTTTTTATCAAATTAAACGTGAAAATATTAAACAAAAAAGGAAGCTATTAATATCTGATAAATATTATCTTGTTGATTCCGGATTTTATTTTATTTTTAATGGGTCCACTCAAAGGAATTGGGGTCAGTTATTAGAAAATATTGTGTTTTTAGAATTAATAAGACAAGGATATTCCATAACAATAGGAAAAATCCAAGATTTGGAAGTAGATTTTGTTTGCAGGAAAGCTAATCAGATAAAATACATTCAGGTATCTCAATCTATTTTAGATGAAAATACTAGAAAAAGAGAGTTTAAATCATTAGAAAAAATATCTAACAGCTATCCTAAGTATGTTATATCAATGGATTCATTTGATTTTTCAGCTAATGGGATAATTCATCTTAATATAATTGATTTTTTAAAATCAGAGAATTTTTAATTAGTATTACATTATCTCTAAATTTTTAGTTTTAAGTATTAAAAAAAATACTTTTTTATATTATTGTGTAGATAGTATACTGTAATAAAAAATTTTTTTAAAATTATGGAGGATTTGTATGTCAGATACTGTTAGAACATGGCGTCATATACAACAAAGATATAATCTTATAGGTTCCAAATGTAACACTTGTGGAGAATTATTCTTCCCATCTCGTGTAGTTTGTCCTAATTGTAGGAGGAAAGGAGATCTTGAACCTTTTCAATTCAGTGGTAAAGGAAAAATATTCACTTACTCTGTAATTAGGTCAGCTCCAGATGACTTTAAAAAAGTAGCACCTTATGCTGTTGCTGTAATTGAGTTAGAAGAAGGAGCTAAATTAACTGCACAACTTGTTGACTGTGATGTTGACAATCTTGAAATTGGAGACCCTGTTGAAATGGTCTTTAGAAAAATTAGAGAAGATGGCGAGGATGGAGTAATCTCCTATGGTTTCAAATTTAGAGTTACAAAATAAGATTGCAATTCTATTAGTAAGCCATGGAAGTAGTCTCCCTTTTGCAGAAGTTACCTTTAACGAGATTAAAGATAAATTTAACAAGGCTACTGGATTTGCTACAGAAGTAGGTTACATGAAAGTAGCCGAACCTTCTATTGCTGGAGCTGTTGAAAATTTAAAAGAAGAAGTTCCAGAACTTGAAAAAATAATAGCTATTCCTGTATTTTTAGCTCCTGGAATTCATACTAATATTGATATTCCAACTCTTTTAGGGTTAAGTCCGCTGGAAACTGATCCTAGATGTCCTGACGGTAATTATCCTGATGACCATTATTTATCTATTGCTGAGGATGTTGATTTTGATGGAGATATTGAGTTATTGCCGGCTATTGGACCAGATGATAATCTTTTAGAAGTTATTGATAAAAGGATTAATGAATCATTAGCTGATTCTAAGTTAAATGGTGATGCTAAAACAGGAATTTTATTAGTTTCTCATGGAAGTAGATTAAAATATAATAAAGAGTTTATAAGTGAAGTTTATAGGAAGTTTAGTGAAACTACTGATTATCCATCTAATTTTGGATTCATGGAACTTGTAGAACCTAACATTCCGACTTCTATTAACAAGCTTATTAATGAGAATGAAATTGACAGATTAGTTGTTGTACCTGTGTTTATAGCTCCGGGAGTTCATACAACTTCTGATATTCCAACTATTTTGGGTTTAAAAGAGGCTGATTCCCATTCACACTCACATTCACACAGTCATGAACATGGTCATGAGCATCATCATCACCATCATCATGATTTGGAAGCGATTGATTTTGAAGGGGAAATTTTATATCCAGAACCTATTGGTTCAGATGATATTTTAATTGATATCTTAGTAAAAAATATGGAAAAAGCTTTATAGATTTTCCGTATTTTTTAATTAATTTTTTTTATGTGATTATAATGACTAGTGATTTATCTAAAACCGGAATTTTACTTTTAAGTCATGGTAGTAGATTAGACCAAGGTAAAAAAGTAATTGAAGCATATACACAAATGTATAAAGAAGAATTCCCTGAAACTATTGTTGAATATGGATTTATGGAAATGAGGGAACCTAATATTCCTCAAAGTATTAATAAATTAACTAATGGAAATGATTTGGAAAAAATTATTGTTGTTCCTGTATTTGTAGCTCATGGACTTCATACAAGAAGGGATATTCCAAAATTATTAGGAATTGAAAATGATTTTGATGAATCTGAAATATCCGGCGGACATCATGAGCATCATCATGACCACGGACATCATCATCACCATCACCACCATCATGACCATGATCATGATGATGAAGAAACATTTGATTTTGATGGCGAAATAGTTTTAGCTGACCCTTTAGGCATTGATACTCGTTTATATGAGATTATAAAAGATAGAGTATCTCAAAATTTATAATTCCTTAATCATCACCACTTTTGTGGTGGTGCTTAACTACTTTTGATATTAACATTTATATATAATAAGATGTATAATTTATATTACATTATTGAAAGAAATAATGATATTTTTTTGTGATATTATGAAGTTTAATAAAATATTTTTATTTACTTTAATATTATTAGCGGCATTATCTTTTTCAGCTGTAAGTGCTGAATCTTTTAATGGTAATGATGCTGTTGCTGTAAATGATGCTAATAATGTTATTGTATCCGAACAAAGTTTTACAGATGTAATTAGTGGATCTGAACCTACAATTTCAGATGATGCTAATCAAAATTCAAGTACTGGAGGGGATGTACCTGATCCTTCCACTAATGCTTCTACTGGTGATAATGGAACTAATTCCACACCGGAAGATAAAAATAGTACTATAATTTCTGAAGATATTTCATTATTCTATAAAAATGGTACCAGATTTTCTGCTATTTTCTTAGATGAAAACGGAAAAGCATTAGCTAATCAAAATATCGTATTTGTTATTAACGGTGTATCTTATACTAAAACCACTGATGAAAACGGTATGGCAAGTATTGGTATTAATCTTGCACCGGGCAGCTATGTTATGGAATCTAAAAATTTAGCTACTAATGAAACTGTTAAAAATAATGTAACTGTTATTTCAACAATTAATCCATCCAATGTTGTTAAATTATATAAAAACGGCACTCATTATTATGCTACTTTTATAGACGGTCAAGGTAATGCTTTAGCTAATAAAACTGTTAAATTCAATATTAATGGTGTTTTCTACACTAGAACTACTGATGAAAACGGTACTGCTAGATTAAACATTTGGTTATATCCTGGCAACTACATATTAACTGCTTATAATCCAATTAATAATGAAGCAAGAGCAAGCAATGTCACTGTTTTATCCACTATTAATGGAAAAGATGTTACAAAATACTACAGAAATGGTACTCACTATTCTGCAGTTGTTTTAGATAGTAATGGAACTCCTTTAGTTAATCAGACTGTTAAATTAAATGTAAATGGTGTATTCTATAACAAAACCACTGATGAAAACGGTACTGTCAGATTAAACATTTGGTTACTTCCAGGCAGTTATATTATAACTGTTTACAATCCAAGTAATGGTGAAGAAAACTCAAACAAAATAGAAGTTTTATCTAAACTTGTTGCAAAAGACATGACTGTAGAGTATCAAGCTGGTAAAAATTACACAGTTAAAGTATTGGACGGTCAAGGTAAAGCTTTAGCTAATCAGACTGTTAAAATTAATATTAATGGTGTGATTTACACTAAAATTACTGATGAAAACGGTACTGCTTATTTAGGTATAAGATTAGATCCAGGTAATTATATATGTACTTCTTACTGGAACGATTCTTTTGTTTCAACTAAAATTGTTGTAAATAAATTAACAGCTTCAATATCTGTTTTAACTCCTACAGTTAAAAAAGGAGATTACTACAAAGTTAAAATTACAGATAAAAAATCCAGCAAACCTATTGTAAATCAGTTAGTTTTATTTATCTACAATGGAGTTGCATATGGATCATATTCTGATAATGCTGGAATAGCTAAGATTAAAATAGGTTTACCTGTAGGATCCTATCAGTTAATCACAGGTATCCAAAGCAGTTATTGGTATCAGAATATTGCTGTGTACAACACCCTTAAGGTTACAGCTTAATTAAGTGGGATTTTTTCCACAATTTTTACTTTTTTTAATTCTTCAGATAATTTTAAGCACTTTTTTTTAAAAACTTATTTAATCTATAAAACTTATAGTATTATTCATGACTTTAAAGGTCTCAGATATTGGTGAAAAGGAATTAATTAAGTATATTCTGGCTAATTGTAAAACTATAACTCCAGATGATACTGCAGTTACTCCAATAGCTAATACTAACTTAATTTCCACCTGTGATATGCTTATTCAATCAAAGCATTTTCCTGAAAACATGTCTTATTTTCAAATGGGTTTTAAAAGCGTAACTGTTAATGTCAGTGATTTGGCGGCTATGGGTGCTACTCCTTTAGGATTTCTATTGTCCATAGCTCTTCCGAAAGATTTTGAAGTTGATGATTTTAAACAAATTATTAAAGGAGTTCTAAAAGCCTGTGAGTATTATGGTATTTGTTTAATTGGTGGAGATACTAATGAAGCCAGTGAAATTATAATATCTGGAACTGCATTAGGTCTTTGTGATAATCCGTTAATGAAAAATACTTCTGAAAAAGGGGATTTGGTAGTTTTAACTGGTAAAATCGGATTAGCAGCATTAGGTTTTAATTTAGAAAATGACAATATCTACACTAAAAAGGCTTTGGAACCAATAGCTAAGATTAAAGAAGGAATCAATATTAAAAATTCTGGCGGAACTTCAGCTACTGATATTACTGATGGTTTAGCTAGTGAACTTTATGAAATGAAAAGGGAAGATATTGGATTCATGATTTATGAAGATAAGTTAGATATTTCTGGTGAATTTAAGTCATTAGCTGCTGAGCTGAATCTTAATTATCTTGATTTGCTTTTGCATGTTGGTGAAGATTTTGAACTTGTTTTCACGATAAATAAAAAAAATTTACATAAGTTAAATTTCAAATATCTGGTTATTGGTGAAGTAACGGATTCCAAAAAGGTTGAAATCAGGTTAAGTGATTCTACAGTTAGACAAATTAGTTCCAGGGGATATGATCATTATGTTAGTTAGCAGCAATCTTTTTAAGAAAAGTTCCAAGTCACGAAAGGTAAGGTGTGAGATTTGTGCCAATTATTGTAAAATAGCAGATGGAGCTTATGGGATTTGTAAACAGCATAAAAATATTAATGGAGAGTTATTTGATGAAAGTTTTGGCATTGTCTCTTCTTTAAATGCTGATCCTATTGAAAAAAAGCCATTGTATCATTTTTTACCGGGAACTTTAACATATTCTGTAGGCGGTTTTGGGTGTAATATGGGCTGTCTGCACTGTCAGAACTATATGATTTCAAAGGAATTTGATAAAATTTCTGATAGGTTAAATATACTTCCAGAAACGATTGTGGAAAATGCAATTAGTCAAGGTTGTAAGTCAATTGCATGGACATATAATGAACCTACTATACATTTACCATTTAACAAAAAAACTTCTTTACTTGGCAGGAGGAAAAATCTTAAAATTATCTATGTAAGTAACGGGTATATGTCTAGTCAGGCACTGAGTGAAATTTTAGAGTTTGTTGATGCGTTCAATATAGACTTGAAATCCATGTCTCAAAATTTTTATAAAAAAATATGCGGAGCAGATTTAAACATCGTTTTGGACAATTTAAAACGAATTTATGAGGCAGATAAACATTTAGAAATTACAAATTTAATTATAAATGATTACAATGATTCAGCAGAAGAAATTACAAAATTAGCTAATTTCATTGTTGATAATTTGGGTTGTAATGTTCCACTGCATTTTTCAAGAGCATTCCCATACTATAAATTAAATGATATTGCACCGACATCTGAAGACAAATTATTTGAAGCTAAAAAAATAGCTAATGAATGTGGACTTGAGTATGTTTATATTGGAAATTTGGAGTGCGATACAAATACTTACTGTCCAAATTGTGGTGAAACTCTTTTAAAAAGAAATAGCTATTCTACAGAAGTTTTAAATAAAAATAAAAAATGTATGAAATGTGGAAAAGAATTAAATATCAGGTTTTGATTCTTTTTTCTATAATTTGTTTAATAAATATAAGAATAGCTAACATATTTCCATAATAAAAAAATATGTACATTCTCTCCATTGATGGGGTTGACGGAGTAAAACCAAACATTATTGTGGAAGCAAATCCAACAAACATTATGCTGTATATAGGCCATAAAACACTTTTTTGATTTTTATATATTGAATATAGGCTGTATAGAAATGCTATACTGAAAATTGCATAAATTGTTAAGCTTAAAATCATTCTTTTAATGCTTATTGGAACATAGCCATAGCGAACAATATTTGCATTCATTATCTGAATAAGTGTTAGATTATCTGTTAAGGTAAGAATCCAAAATCCACTAGCTATTATAAATGGGATTAAACTGATTATGGTTTGTTTTTTATTTTTAGTAAGTAAATAAACACATATTGCAATAATTCCAAGTAAAATTAAAGTAGTAAGATCACACCAGGTAACACATCTATTTATAATGTGTGAAAATCCGATATTAAGTTTATTTAATATATTCAGCTGCAAATAATCCGGAAACCATTTTAGTTCTAGAATATATCGTTTATGAATTCCCGGACAAATAACAGTATTAATAATTCCTATAACTGATGTAATTCCTATTAGATAACATTTTTTATTGATTTTTGTTTTGTAGTTAAGCAGATAATACAGCACAAACAATCCGAGTAAAATAACAGCTAGCTGCTCGTTATTTACTGCAAACATAAGACAAAGTACTGAAATTATATATGCAAATATTCTTTTTGTTTTGTTTATATCTTTTGCAGTATGATTTTTTAAAATATATATGGCCAACAAGCTACTGAACAATGGCCAAGTATAATTAATGGTTGTTGTAATAAATCCGGCTGAGCCTAAAGCATAATGACTTGAAAATATGAAGGATAAACATAATATGCAAGATAATGTAGAATAAAAAAGCTTATTTTTACCGTTAATAAGTTTATAAGTCAGTACAGCAATAAATGTGAAAATTAAGCTATCTAAATACCACCAAAGTATAAGGGGGGATTGTAAAACGTGGCATAAAATATATTCAATCAGTATTCTGGAGCTCCAAATATCATATCTTTCTATAACAAAGCTCATAATATTTGTTTCTTGGGGAATGGTGTAAAAAAATAAGTCATCTATCGATAATCCAATCGAATGGTGCCAATTCAATAAAATTAAAAATAAAAATATAAAAGGTAATAAGAATAAATAATTCTTATATTTTTTAATATTCATAATTACTCTCCGAAACTAACTCTTTCAAATTTATCTAGGGTTTTTAAGGATTTGGTGGCATCCAAACCTATTTTTGTTGTTGTACCGTCACTTTCAGCTACCGGGTCAAGGGAAGATCCACGTACATTAGGAACAATCATTAAATCTCTGTCTCCTTTTACACGGGTAGCTATTGCATATTCAATATCCTGTGGGTCAAATACATCTACATCAGTGTCTACAACAACAGCATGTTTAAGTGAAGGATGTGCAGACAGTGCAGCCATAATTGCATTTTTTCCATCTCCTTCTGTTTGTTTGTTAATGGAAATAGCTGCATGTAACCAGCAACACCCTCCTTCTGTTAAAACAACATTTTCAACAGTTGGAACTGCATTTTTAACAGATTTGAAAATTCTAGGTTCTTGAGGAAGGCCCTGTAATAATTTATGTTCAAATCCGGCAGGAAGGATTCCGTGATAATGGGGATTGTCCTTTTTAATATGCATTTTGCTTAAGTTGATAATTGGCTGGTCACGAATAATGTCATAAGTATCGGTTAAGTCTACAAACGGACCTTCAGCTGAAGTTTCACTTACAGATATTTTACCTTCCAAAATAATGTCTGCTTGAGGAACTTCCAGGTCTCCGCATTTAATCAGGGTCAATTCTCCGTTTTTAAATGCATTGGCCACATCCATTTCATTGTAGTCAATTGGGATTGAAGTAGTACTTGCAAGTAAAATTGCAGGATCCATTCCAATAGCTATTGCAATTTCCAAATCTTTGCCTAATTTTTGAGCTTTTTGGAAATATGTGTAGAGATTTCTTGGAACAATCCTAATAACCAGTCTTTTATCATCTAAAACAAGCATTCTGTGGATTGATGCATTTTGAATACCTGTTTCAGGGTCACGTGCAAATACTACACCTGCAGTAATATACTTTCCACTGTCTCTTTTATAATGTGTTAAAATAGGTATTTTATCTAAATTAGCTTCTGTAGTGTTATAATCTGAAAAATCAGTAAATTTATCTACTTTAATTGGGTTATCACTGGCTTCTATGATTTTTTGAGTAATTTCACTTACTTCACAATTAATAGATTTAGCTATTTTTTCTCTTGTATTGCAGATTCCGGAAATAATCGGCAAATCATATCCTTTTACATTTTTTATAATAACAGTGTCTTTAGGATATTTCCTTAGCTCTTTAGCTACTTCAAACTCGCTTGAAAGCTCAGTTGTTATTTCAATAATGTTTTCATCTTTGATATCCATAATTATCCCTTATATGTTGATTTTTTTATTTTTTAATTTTTCTAAAAGCTCTAAAAGAACAGGATTGTTAATAGAAAGTATTTCACCACTTAAAACAGCAGCATTACGACCATTATTAACACCAACAGTAGCTACAGGTACTCCTGGTGGCATATTTACAGTTGAAAGCAGGTAATTATTTCCAAGTTCATTTTCACATGGAACTCCAATAACAGGCTTTTCAGTAAGACCTACAAGACCTCCACTTACCTGGGAAGAGTTGGAATTAATTCCAATAAATATTTTAGCATTTTTCATAGTGTTTACATATGCTCTGAATTTTTTTCCTGATCTAATCGGGCAAATTACTTGCATATCATGAGGTATTTTAAGTCTGTCTAGTGTAACACTTACTTTTTTTCCAGTAATTAAATCAGTATGTCTTCCAACAATAATGACTACCTCAGCATTTTTATTAATGCAGCTTCCATTAAATTCTTCTGTAGTTTCATTTAATTCGAGGTTTTTAATCCTTAAAAAGTCATTGGTAATATGTGGATTGTCTATTTTTTGAACAATTTCTTCATTATTTTTAATGACTTTCTGTTTATATTCTTCTTTTAATTCCAATACTTTTTTGCGTATTTCCTCGTCATAAAGCCCTAGGATTTGTGCAGCTAAAATAGCTCCATTATCTCCCCTATCAATTCCAACAGTAGCTACAGGAGAGGGATAAGGCATTTGAACTGAAGAATATAGCGCATCTAATCCGTCAACATTAACATTTACAGGAACTCCAATAACTGGCTTATGGGTATATGCAGCTATTGCTCCTGGAAGATGAGCTGCTAATCCAGCAATTCCGATAAATACTTTTATTCCTGCATTAGTTCCCTGTACAACAAGTTCTCTTACAAGATCAGGTGTCCTATGTGCTGAAGCTATTTTCAAACTATATGGTATTTCAAGTTTTTCCAAAATCTTCATACTTTTTTCAGCAATAGCAATATCTGACCCACTTCCCAGAATTATCATTACTTTTGGTGTCATTTTAAAATACCTTCTAAAAAATATTAATAATTGATATTTGTTTAATTTTATATTAAAAGTTATTTAATTTCAACTTCATAAGCCGTGTATTTATCTGAGTCTGTTGAAAGCTTTTTAAGATTGTATGTATCATGATTTAGAGTTATTTCATCTTATATTTTTTTACCATAAAACATAATTCTACGTGCTGTAAAGTTCCAAAACATTACTATAATGGAAGCTATAATCTTGGACCAGATGTAATTTATATTTCCATAGTCTACAAATAAGTATAATAATATTTCAGTAAAAATAAGCCCGATAAAACTGATTAAAATAAATAAATTGAAATCTAGAACTTTATTGTTTCTGTCTGCTTGATTAAAAACCCAGGAAGTGGACATGTAATAATTAGCCAACACGGATATAAAAAAAGCAACAGCTGCGGATATTAAATAATTCTGTCCTAAAAAGTTAATCAGTGATAAATAAATAATAAAATCTATTAAAAAAGAGGCAGTTCCAACAAATAAGTATCTGAACATTTGCAGGAAAATATTGTCTGTATTTTTTCTAAATAACTTATTAATTAATTTATCCATATTTATAATCTTAATTTTAATTATTTAATAAGTTTTAGTTTTTCAAAAAACTGTTAAGAATTTTCTGGAGGGCTGTTAATCTTTATTTAAACTTTTTATATTTTGCCATACACTCAATAAATTAATAAAATGTAACTGCAGTTAAAATTAAAGTAGCTGCTAAAAATCCGATAGCAAAAACAATTATTAATTTATCTATTTTGTCATCTGGAGTAGCATGATTATTAACACCAAATGTAAATGGTGCTAAAGCAATTAATGGAATAAAATATCTTGCTTGAGTCCCTTGAATTTCATACAAACCTCCCACACCTGTCCAAGTTAGGAGTTGTATTATGTAAGTTCCACAAAAGATAACTGCCATTACAAAGAATCCTGCAAATCTGTCTCTAAAAGAAATTTCATTATTATGGGGATATAAAAAGATAATAGATCCTAAAAATAATTGATAGATAGTTGATATAAACTTTGAAGAATATTCAAATGGGGGAAATCCATAAAAAGAAAAATGAGACAAGCAATATTCCAAATAATTTTAATTGAAAAATAAGAAAAAGGAGAACTAAAATTTTTTTTTGATGTAAAAATATTAAAAACTTAAATTACACAAGTTTTTGAAAGAGTATTTTCCCTATACACCATAAATAATTAATAACATAATTTACAAACATTTTTTACAATGAAAACAGCAGTATTAATCCCTTGTTATAATGAAGAACTTACAATTGAAAAAGTTATACTGGATTTTAAAAAAGCCATACCTCATGGTGATATTTATGTTTATGATAATAATTCAACAGATAATTCTTATGAAATAGCTAAAAAAGCAGGGGCTATTGTAAAAAGAGAATATAGGCAGGGCAAGGGAAATGTTGTAAGGTCTATGTTTAGAGATATTGATGCTGACTGTTATATTATGGTTGACGGGGATGACACCTATCCTGCTGAAGCTGCTGTAGAAATTGAAAAACTTGTTTTATCTAAAAAAGCAGATATGGTAATTGGAGACAGATTATCCAGCACTTATTTTGAAGAAAATAAAAGAAGATTTCATAATTCCGGCAATAAACTAGTCAGAAAACTCATAAACTTTATTTTTAAAAGTGATATTTCAGATATCATGACTGGCATGAGAGGATTTAGCTATGAGTTTGTTAAATCGTTTCCGGTTTCATCCAAAGAATTTGAAATTGAAACTGAAATGACAATTTTTGCTCTAAATCATAATTTTTTAATTGAAGAACTGCCTATTGAATATAGGGACAGAATGGAAGGTAGTGAATCTAAATTAAATACTTTTAGTGATGGTTATAAAGTTGTTAACTTGCTTTTAGGACTTTTTAGAGATATAAGGCCATTATTTTTCTTTTCTTTAGTGACTTTGGTTCTTTTGATAATAGCAGGACTGTACTTTTTTCCGGTTTTAATTGATTTTTTCATGACCGGATTTGTAGAAAAGGTTCCTACACTTATTGCTGTAGGAGTAGTAGCTATTGTAGCAGTTATTATATTTTTCACAGGTGTTGTTTTGCATGTTGTTAGAAAACAGCATGATGAGAACTTTGAACATCATTTAACTTTAATAAATCAAAATAAAAAGAGGTAAATGTTAATATTTGACAGCTGTTGTTAACATTAACATTCCTGAAATAAAACCTATTGCTATGGTCAATACTAAAAAGCTTAAAGTCTGTTTATCTATTTTTTTATTGCCTATTCCGAATACAAACGGTAAAAATATTAGGAGAGGCATGAAATAACGACTGAATACGCCGCTTGTAACATTTTCTCCCCCAACTGGAGACCATGTTAAATATTGAACAGCCATTACACCACTATAAATTAAAACAAATATTAAAAATCCTTTTACACGTGTTTTTAAATTTAAATCTTCAGAATTACAATAAAATACACTAAATAAACAGAAAAATACAAAGTAAAGCCCTGCAAGAAGAGTGGATGAATATTCTCTTACACTATTTGAGAAATAAAAGAACCTGTCAATGACTGTTGGCAATGCAGTACTGTAAATTTCACCAAATCTCTGAAGTGCAATTAGAGGATTAGCCAGTAAATAATCAATTTGACCGCTTGCACTTACATTTTTTTGGATAAAATACTCTCCTCTCCATGAATTGGCCAGCTGTGTTGTTGCGTAACTGCTCCAGGCAATGCCAATACCTAAAGCAACTAAAATACAAAGTTTGGCTATTATATTTTGCTTTTTATCACTAAAATTTGTATTTGGAACCAGAAAAATCAATAAACTTAAAGCCAAGTAAGGGGTTTTAAGCAGTCCGCATAGAATTACAGCTATATAAAATATCCCTAAATCTGTCCAGGCAATTTTAGGTGTTTTGTAGAAATATAGAAAATAACTGAATGCAAGAATGGCCAGTGCGCTGAATAATCCATCACAGCTTGTTGATGCGGCTTGATAAATAGCTATTGGAAGTATTGACACTATAAGTAATGGAAACTTAAAGACTGGTGCTTTTTTAATAGCTACTGCAATTATTCCGGCATATAATAATAAATTAAAGAATCTTCCAAGCCATAACATCCAGATTGCATTTAAATCCAGACATTTTGCTAAAAACACTCCAATTCCCTGTGCTAAATAACCATAAAATGGATTTTGAGCAAAAGCGGAGTTGAAATATGATGGAGTATGATCTATTTTATCATCATCTGCATGTGTATTAAATACATTTGCTCCAGCATTATCAAAAAATGTGGTTACACTTGCAATTGTTTTATAACCGTTTGCAGTTGTATTTGGAATTGGCACATAATTGGTTGACAATTCTCCGGTTGAAACTATTTCTGAGCGGACAAAATGTTCAGTTTCATCAGACACATCATAAATCGGTGTCAAAAACAGGCTTATTATACCAAATATTATTATTAGTACCAATGCAACTTTATGTAACTTCTCATTGTTTTTTGTATAGTATACAATAGATAATATTCCTGCTATCAGCAATATACAAAACATAAGCACTTCAAATTCAGGATTTGAAAAGTTTGCTCTATATGTGAAATACAGGCTGAATAAGCTTAATATTAATGCATATATTCCAATGAAATATTTCTTATTTTCTAATTTAAACATTTAATAACCCTTATTTATATTAACATGGATAATTGTATCCTATTTCTGGCCAAATCAACATCCAAAACTTTGACATCAACAATATCTCCGACACTTACAATATCCAGAGGGTGCTTTACAAATCTGTCAGCCAGCTGTGAAATATGGACTAATCCGTCCTGATGAACTCCAATATCTACAAAAGCTCCAAAATCAACAATATTTCTAACAGTTCCCTGCATAATCATGCCTTCTTCTAAATCTTCTATTGATAAAACATTTTTTCTTAAAACAGGTTTTGGCATGTCTTCGCGGGGATCCCTTCCCGGTTTTTTAAGTTCTTTAACAATATCCTGTAAAGTTATAACTCCAATGTCTAACTGATCAGAGAGTTCTTCGTAATCAAGGTTATCTAATTTTAGATTATTTGAACCTATGTCTGCTAAGGTGTAACCCAATTTATCCAACAGTTTGACTGCAGCATCGTAGGATTCGGGATGTATTGTAGTGTTGTCCAGAGGATGTTCGGCATTATCTATTTTTACAAATCCTGCGCATTGCTCAAAAGTCTTTTTACCAAGTTTTTTAACATTTAAAAGTTCTTTTCGGTTGTTGAATTTACCGTTTTCTTCTCTATAGCTAATGATATTTTTAGCAGTTGATTTGGTAATTCCGGAAACATAATTAAGTAAGCTAGATGAAGCAGTATTTAAATCAACACCAACTTCATTAACTACTCTTTCAACAACTCCTCCTAAAGACTCATTCAATTGTTTCTGATTCATGTCATGCTGGTACTGACCAACTCCAATAGATTTGGGATCAATTTTAACAAGTTCAGCCAACGGATCCTGCAGTCTTCTGGCTATTGAAACAGCACTGCGTTCACCTTCATTAAAATCAGGAAACTCTTCATCAGCCAGTTTACTTGCAGAATAAACAGATGCGCCAGCTTCATTAACAATGATGTATTCAACAGAAGTGTTTTTAATAATATTAGCCACTATTTCTTCAGATTCCCTTGAAGCAGTTCCATTTCCGATAGCTATTACATCGACATCGTACTTTTTAATTAAATCAAGTACCACTTTTTCAGATTCCTTAACCTTATTTTGAGGTTCAGTTGGATAGATTAGGGATGTTTCTAAAACTTTACCTGTTGAATCAATAACAGCTAATTTACATCCTGTTCTAAAAGCAGGATCCCATCCTAAAATAGTTTTTCCACTTAAGGGGCTTTCCATAAGAAGTTGGCTTAAATTTTTAGCAAAAACTTCAATAGATTTCTCTTCAGCCTTTTTAGTTAAATAACTTCTAATTTCCCGCTCAATAGCCGGTGAAATCAAACGTTTATATGAATCTTCAATAGATTCTGTAATAATTGGGGTGGTATGAGGGTTATATTCAATCATTTCAGGAACTTTGGAGCAGTTTTTAAGTGTGTGTCTTTTAAGGTATTGGATAATGTCGTCTTCTTCAATATCCACTTTTACTTTAATAATGTCTTCATTTTCCGCTCTGTTAATGGCTAATATCCTATGTGGTGGAATTTTAGATAGTTTTTCTGAATAATTAAAATAAATTTCATATCCTGAAGCAGATTCATCTTTATTTTTAGCTTTAGTTTCAATTACTCCATTATAAAAAGTATTCTGTCTGATTTTTTTTCTAAAAGTGGAATTGTCAGAAATAATCTCAGCAATTATGTCTTGCGCTCCTTCAATAGCTTCTTTGGGTGTTTTAACTTCGTCTGTAACATAATTTTCAGCTATTTTGGAAACAGGTTCTTTAACTTCCTGAGCCAAAATAAGACTGGCCAGCGGTTCCAAACCTTTTTGTTTTGCTATTGTTGCACGTGTCCTTTTTTTGCTTTTATAGGGCCTATATAAATCATCAAGTTCCACTAATGTTTCTGCATTAAGAATTTGATTTTTTAAGTTGTCGTCTAACTTTCCTAAGTTGTCAATGCGCTCTATGATTTTGGTTTTTTTATCTTCCAAGTTTCTAAGATATTTAAGCCTTTCATCGAATTTTCTTAAAAGTTCATCATTTAAAGAGCCGGTAACATCCTTTCTGTATCTTGCAATAAATGGAATAGTGTTGCCCTCATCAATTAATCTGATTACTTTGTTTACTTGCCATTGTTCCAGGTTTAATTCTTTTTCGAGTGTTTTAGCTATCATTAAAATTACATTCCTAATATATTACAAGAAATTATCTTTTTTTTAATTAATATAATTTCATCTTTTTTAAAATTGAAATTATAAATTATTGCTAAGAGTATAGCTTATTATAAATTTGAGCTTATTTTAAAACTTTATTATATGCTGAAAAGTTGTTGATGTAATAATGATTAAACAAGAAACTCAAGAAAGAGAATTTAGACATCTTAAGTTATTAATGATAATTTTGAAAAGATTGTTATAAGTATGGATGATTTTGATTTTTCACATGATGGAATTAAACATTTAAATATGATTAAGTTTTTAAAAGAATTTATCTAGGATGTGATATTATGGCAGATTTTGAAGAAGTTGTAAATACAAGACGAAGTATTCGTGAATATGACTCAAAAGAAGTTGAGGATGAAAAAATAGAAAAAATTCTTAAAGCAGCTATGCAGGCTCCAGGAAGCAGACTTAAGGCCGAACCATGGGAATTTATTGTAATTAAAAACAGAAAAACCCTTAAAGAAATAGGTGAAATAAAACCTAGAGTCAGGGATGCTCCAGTAGCTATTGTACTTGTAGCCAATATTGAAAGGGCATTTTATAAAACAATGTGGCAGCAGGATATGAGTGCAGCAGCTGAGAATATGCTGCTTGAAGCTTGTAATTTAGGTTTAGGTGGGCTTTGGAATGGAGTGACTCCAGAAGAAGAACGTATGGATAAAATAGCTAAATTAGTAGGCATTGATGATGAAAATCTAAAGGTATTCTGTTTAATTACATTAGGTTATCCAAAAGAAGGTTTAAAAAACGAATTCATGGACAAATTTGATGAGTCAAGAATCCACTATGAAAAATACTAAACATTTATACTATAAATAACATATGTATATAAAGTATTAAATTATTATAGGTGAATTTTATTGTCTTGGCTTGTTGTGCTTCTTGTATTTTTATTGGCTGCATTTAAAACAGAAAAACCTAAGAAATATATGAAGGTTTCTGTTATTATTCCTGCATTTAATGAAGAAGAAACAGTAGCCAATGTGATTAATGTTGTTAAAAAGGTCAAATATGTTGATGAAGTTATTGTAGTCAATGACGGATCAACAGATAACACCGAATCAGAAGCTAAAAGTGCCGGGGCAATTGTAATCAACCATGAAGTAAATAAGGGTAAGGGTGAAGCTCTTACTACAGGTTATAGAAAATCTGAAAGTGATATTATTGCATTTATTGATGCAGATATTCATAATTTAACTTCTAAAAAAGTAGATGCTATGATTAGGCCTATTTTAGAAGGAAGAACGGATATTACCAAAACCAAATTCGCAAGAGAAAGCGGTAGAGTAACAGAGTTAACTGCCAAACCTCTTTTAAACTTTTTTTTCCCGGAAATTTCATTTGAACAGCCTTTAAGCGGACAGTTTGCTGCAAAAAGGTCAGCTTTAAAGAAAATAAATTTTGAAAAGGATTATGGTGTCGATGTTGGTATTGTTATTGATGCTGATGTTTTAGGCATTTCTGTAGAGGAAGTGGATATTGGAGAAATTGAACATGACATGTCTCCATTGTCTGATTTAAATTTAATGGCTAATGAAGTTGTAAGAACAATCATTGACCGTGCTAACAAATATGGCCGTGTTGTAATGATTGATGAAATCGGTTACTTTATTAGAATGTCTATTGTAGGTTTGTCCTTAATTATTTTAGGATTATTTGCAATATTTTTTGTAAAACCAGTTCCTTTAGAGGTAGGAGTTATTGTTTCTATTGTAGGAGTTATAATAGCTATTTGTTATATTATTAAAGTAATTGTAAAATCTGTTGTAATATATAGAAAAGCTCCAACAGGCAATTTAGTTAAATCATTTATTAAGGTTCATTTTCCGCTGATTATTTCAGTTATTATTTTGATTTTGATGATTTCAACATTTATAGGAGCAGCCACTTTTGAAGAGGGCACTATTTCTATTGAACCTAGTTCCAGAAATTTAATTATTTTTGCAGATGATAGCAATAATACAATTTCTGTAAGGGGACCATACACTGTAGACTCTGCAATTGAAAATGAAACAGATGTAATCCGTATGCCAGCAGATAGCTTACAAACATTAGGTATGAATTATGGTGATAGTCTTATTGTAAATGGTGTACCTTACTTGATAAATGATACTCGTAGCGGCGAGGTAGATATATTAAGACTCCCTATTGATGCTAAAAATGCACTTAATCTGGAAGATGGTGATGTCCTGCAGGACAGCCGTTTAGGTCAGATCTTTGAAGGAACAGTAGTTCACCATATTTTCAACAAAGGAAATGCCAGTTTGGTTGAATCATATATTATATCTTCAAAAGGTGGAAATACATATTCTTACGGCATATATTTGGATAATGAATCAATAGCTAATTCAACAGCCATATTTGAAGATAATAATACCTATAGTGTAGGTTTAAATCAGGAAGAAATAGGAACAATTGAATATCAGAATGCTTCATTTACAAATAATACTCAAAGTTTTTATTATGACGGTCATGTAATTGAAATTAGATTTGAAAATAGCACTGCTAATTCAATAAAACATATAACTAACATCAATCAGGGATTTTTCATTAATTTAAATTTATAAAAATAAAAAAAGAAAGTTTATGATTTGTCATAAACTTTTACAGCTTCTTCAACATCATTATAAAGTCCGAGAGCTGCAAGGGCACCAACTTTTCCTTGGTCTCCTGTAACAGCTATCAAATCAATATCTAATTCTTTAGCTGTAGCTTCAGCAGTTTCAATATCCATCATTCCAGACTTGGTAGCTATTGAATATTGTCTTAATTTTTCAGGAATTTCTAATCCTTCTAAAACTGCAATTGCGGTTTTATCAGATAAAGTATCTCTTTTAAGAATTTCTATAGTTCTTTTAATTAATTCTTCTTTTTTATCTTCGGGCACTGCAAAGGTTAATGCAATTGAAACGCAATTTTGTGTTTTGTGAGGGTTATGGGGATATAACTGAACAATAACATGGTCTAAATATTCAAATCCTTCGTTTTTAAGCTCAACACCTAAATTATGAGCCATTGTCCAGGTAGCACCAGCATCTTTAACGTCAGTATCATCAACACCAATAACTACTTTTTCAAGTTTGGGAGTAACTACTCTGGCTCTTCCTACTTTAGAACCTCCTCCTTCTTCAAGAAGTTCAATGTATTTAACACCTTCGCCCATTCCTCTGCACATTCCAGCACCTACACCAGCTCCAGCAAGGCCTGCATGAGTTACTTTGACTTCATCGCCGTCAACAACAATCTCATCAATTCCTGCTGCATTAAAACTAGCTTTTAAATCAAGTGGAGCACAACCTATATGGCAAGAATAAACGTGTTTGTTCCCGTCTCTGTATGCAGAATCAATTAAGTCACTATTGTTTTTATATTGGTGAAGTAACCAGTGTGATCCTGATATACAAGGGTGGAATTCAACGATTTCAACTTTATTGCCATCTACCATTGTCAATACTTTCTGGTAGGGTGCAATCCAAGGGTCATTAAATTTTTCTTTTAACTGATTAGGTTTTAGAATTTCCATGTAATCATCTAAATTTCGTTTAATCTGTCACACATTTTAATAGCTGCTTCAACAGCTCTTTTACCATAGTCTACACGTTTGTGTGCATCTAATCTTGTCATACCCGGTCCGCTAATTCCTAAAGCTACTGGTTTTTCGTATTCTAGGGATAAGTCAGCTATTTTACGGGATGCATGTTGTGCTACGATTTGATCGTGATCTGTAGCTCCTTCAATTACTGCTCCAAGAGTAATTACTGCATCAATTTCGTCTTTTTCAAGTAATTTTTTAATAGCTAATGCCATATCAAATACTCCAGGAACGGTTACTACCTGTGTAATTTCACAGTCTCTAGATTTAGCTTCTTCTTTAGCCAATCCTAACATCATTTGTGTAATATCATAATTAAACTCTGCGACTACTGCGCCTATGTTATATTTTGCCATTCTTTAGTCCTCCTATTATAAAACCAGTAACATAAAACTAGCTACTCCACTTAATACCATAATTAAGATGATAAAAAGTGCTGCTGCTCTTTTTTTATCTACATTCATATTTTTTCCTCATTTATATAATATTATAATTATAAGATGTTTATTATTATTTAAATTTTCTTTTAATTTTTCTTAACTTTTCAGTTGCCTTCCAGCTATTTGAATTCAATATCTCTGAATTAATATTTTCCAGCTCATTAACCTTCAAATTCAATTCTTTGATTTCTGATTCGTAATTTTTATCTTTTTTAAATTCTTCTTGAGCCACATTCACCAATTCGTATATTTTTTGAGTTAACTGGTCTATCCTTTGTCTGTAATATTGTTCTGTTTTTATATCTGTGTTTAAACTGTTTTTTAAATTTAATTTATCTTCTATGATTTTTTCAATAGCTTTTTTCCCGGAATCGATATCATTTAATTTAGATTTATAGTCTAAATTTAAGCTGTCCATTATGCTGCCCTCTTCACATATCCCCCATATTGCAGCATCGCTGCCCTGATAATCAGATAATTTTGACGGTAGATACGGGTTTAATTTAAAATTTCCTTTGTCGGAATCTTCTACAAGTAAAACATCGAATTTTGTTGTAAGATTTAAAAACTCCAAAAAGTTTACAGGCGGATTTAGATTAGTGATTTTATATAAATCAGGACTTAATAATTGCTCAAAAAATGTTTTTGTTGATGTAAATATGTGCAGTGTGATTTTATCTTTCAAATCATCATTTAAGCTGTCAAAAGCATTTATAAAATCTTCAAAACTTCTGGCATTATATATGGCTCCAAAGTATCCGAAATTCAAACGATTTTCATCTAGTTTGTAACTGCTTTCATTTACATAATAATATTTGGTATCTAAAGTTCTGTGAGTATTTATTATGGCTTTTTCATTGACTATATCGGCTACATCATAAGGATTGATGTCAATCATTAATTCTTTTTGATTTTCATTGGTTAATATGATTTCATCACAAAATAAAAAAGTCAAATATTCACAAATACAGTTAATGTCGTCTTTAGATGAAATTTTTTCTTTTAAATGTTTATTTATCCTTGAAACATATTCTTCATCTTCAATTGGAGGGCTTACCTTGTCTCTTCCGAATACATAAATTAGGGGATCTGAAAATTCCGCCCTCCAGTAAGTTTCAGGATGGGCTAATTTATATTCCAATGCTAAAAAGTGGGAATGAGCGAAATTGGCTCTGCTGTATATTTTTTCATAAACTGGTAATTTATTCAGTTCTTCCATTCCTTTTGTTACAAAGTTTTTAATGTTTTCCCAGCTGCTGGAAAAATCTGTTTCAATTTCGATTTTATGTATTAAAAATTGGTCGACAATTTTTTCAAGACTGTAATCTTTAGTTAGTTCATTTAAGCTTCCATAAATAACATCAACATTTTTCTTTTCTGTTAGGATTCTTTTAACTACAGAGTTGCTTGTTGTTATATTTGTCGGACTAAATGTATATGAGATGATTAGTTCTCTTTTGGTATTATCTAAATCATTTAAATTTTCATTTAGATATTTATAAGGGAAAAATTCAAAATTATAGCTTGTAATATCCTTTAATACTTTTTTATAGTCCTGAGGATATTTTTCTAAATAATTATTTATTCTGACGATTTCCCCGCCGGTCAGACTTTTGATAAAACTTTTCATTACAGGAGTTTTGGCTTTTTTTAGGTTTTTATTTAAGTCATTAAGTAATTTTAATCTGTCAGTTATATTGAAATCATAGGATATAGGTTTTCTAGATATGGAATTGTCTCTCCATAATCTGTAATAGACGCAATCCTCTTTTTTATCTACAATATAAAATTCAAGTTCAGATTCGTTATCAGCGTAAAATTCAGAATAGTAAGAAATATCCACTCCATTTTTAAGATCTGGATTGAAAGAAGAGTTTTTCACATATTTTGTTGGAATTAGTTTGTCTGTAGTAATAACCAGTATCCTTTGCATTTTGTCATTATAGGGATTTTCAACAATTCCGGAATTTTCAAGAAGTGGTTTTGATAAATAAGATTCTTGAATTTCTCCGGTATCTTCATTAACGTCCATAAATGTTCCAATAACAATTCTGTTAGGTTGGGCATATTGATATAATTTTTCAAAGTAGTTGTGGCTGATATAATCATCATCATCTATAAAAATAGAATATTCTCTGGTTGATAAATCAATTCCCACATTACGGGCATTGCAGACTCCTGGATCACTATAAGTTAAAATAATATTGATTTGGGGATTTTCCTTTTGGTATTTTTTGATAATGTCAGGAGTGGAGTCAGGTTCTCCATTTACAATAAAAATAGCTTCAAAAAGCTTTGGATCAATGCTTTGGTTAATTAAAGAATCTAATAGTTTGGAAATAAAAGCCTCTCCTTTGTATGTTGGAATGATTGCACTTATACCTTTTTCTAAATTAGATTCTTTAACCATTTGACCACCTATAATGCATCTTTAATAGCTTGTGCTACTTCCATGGTAGTTGCACTGCCACCTAAATCTCCAGTTAATGTTTTACCTTCGCTTAATACTTTTAAAATAGCTGCATCGAATTTGTCTGCCTCTTCATTTTCACCAAGGTATCTGAGCATCATGACTGCTGAGAGCATCATAGCTATTGGATTTGCTTTTTGCTGGCCTGCAATATCTGGGGCTGAACCGTGGACAGGTTCAAATAAAGCACCTTCTGATCCAATATTTGCTGATGGGATTAAACCGAGTCCGCCAACAAGACCTGCACCTTCATCAGATAAAATATCTCCGAATAAATTGGTAGTTACGATAACCTGGAATTCCTGAGGCTGTGTAACAAGATACATTGCTGTTGCATCAACATAAAAGTCTTCAGTATCAATATCAGGATATTTTTCGCCAACTTCATAGAATATTTCTTTAAATAATCCGTCAGTTTTTTTAAGAACATTGGCCTTGTGAACTGCAGTAACTTTAGTTCTGTTGTTGTCTTTTGCATATTGGAAAGCATAATCAATAATACGTTCTTCAGCTTCTCTTGTAATAATACGTTTAGCTATTGCACCGTCTGCGGTTTTTTCTTCCTGATTTGCAATATATAATCCTTCTGTGTTTTCCCTTACAATCATAAAGTCAACATTTTCAAATACGGATTTGGTATTGGGATATGATTTAACAGGTCTTAAATTAGCAAACATTTTCATTTCCTGACGGATTTTTACAATAACATCTGCAGCAGTTTCTCCGGCAGCTCCAAATAAACATGCATCAGAATCCCTTACAATATCGATGGTTTCCTGAGGAAGAGGTGTTCCGTGTTCTTCATTGCATTCATCGCCGGCTATACCATAAACATAATCAAAATCAACATCCAACTCATCTAAAACAGAGATTGTTGCTTCCATAACTTCTTTACCTATTCCGTCGCCCGGAATAACAGCTATCTGATATTTATTGTCTTTTTTGTTTGAGGTACTCAATTAAACCACCTTTTTCTAATATTTCTAACATAAATGGAGGTAATTTTTTAAATTCGATTGTTTCTCCATTTTTGGATGTTATAATTCCTTTATCCATATCTACTTCTATTTTTTCTTCATTTTCAACAAGCTTAGTTATACCTGGAGCTTCAAGAAGAGGAACTCCCACATTTGTAGCATTTCTGTAAAAAATTCTTGCAAATGATTCAGCTATTACTGCAGATACTCCAACACCTTTTAAAGCTATTGGTGCATGTTCTCTGGAAGATCCGCATCCAAAGTTTTTACCAGCTACAATAAAATCTCCTTTTTTACATTTTTCATTGAAATTAGGATCTAATCCTTCCATACAGTGTTGGGATAATCTTTCTTCATCTGTATAAATTAAATATCTTCCTGGAAGGATTATGTCAGTATCAATATCGTCTCCGAATTTCCAAACGGTTCCATTCATATTTAATCATTCCTTTTATTTTGTACATTCGAATATATTTTCATCTTTTATTAGGGCATATTTGTCAATGATTTCATGGCCTAAATTTTTTATATAATCGTCTGCTTTTATTTTAAATCCTGTATTGATAAGTTTGTCTTTGAAATCAGTTCCATATAATCTTAAATGATCATTTTGGCCATAATATTTTTCTCTGAGTTCTGGAGTATTGTATTTGTCTGATTCAAAAGTTTTTGATTTATCATACGGTCTTTCATAGGAAATACCATTAATAGGTACTAATATTAATGCAGTTCCTCCAGGTTTAAGAACACGATAAAGCTCATTCATAGCTTTTGCATCATCTTCCACATGTTCCAATACATTAGAACAGTATATGAGATTAAAATAATCGTCAGGATATGGGATGTCTTGTATATCAACTATTTCGTTTATAAGTGTGTTTTCATCGCTTATATCTACAGGATGATATTCCATGCCGCTGTTTCTAAAAAGTTCATTAAATTGGGTTTCAGGAGCAAAATGTAAGAATGTGTTTCCCTCTTTTAATAATTCTTTTTTTTCATGGAAGTAAAGCCATAATGCTCTGTGTCTTTCATGACTTTTACATTGGGGACATTCCACTTCTCTATGTATGATATTTACATAAGGTTTAAATCCGATTCCTTTATATCCACATATTGGGCATTCTTTTGGGGGATAAATTTTTTTATATTGTTCTATTAAGTTAGATAACTCCTGATTTTCTTTTAATAATCTTTCATAATTATTTTTATAGAATTTATAACTGCCACTTTTTTCTAGAATGCTTTTCTTTAAACTCATATAAATCACTTAAATTGAAGTTATTCTTCCTTCAATAGCTGAAGCAGCAGCTACTGCAGCAGAAGATAAATAAACTTTCCCGTCCGGGCTTCCTTGTCTGCCTTTAAAGTTTCTGTTAGATGTGGAAAGGCTTACTTCTCCGGGACCTATAATTCCTGTATGTCCTCCAAGACATGGTCCGCAGCATGGGGCTGATACTAATGCTCCTGCATCAACAAATATTTTAAGCAATCCTTCATCAAGAGCTTTTGAGTAAACTTCTTTTGATGCTGGAATAACCAACATTCTAGTTCCTTTAGCTATTTTTTTACCTTTTAATATTTTAGCAGCATCTCTTAAGTCGCTGAGTCTGCCATTGGTACATGATCCGAGGAATACTTGGTCAATTTCCTCGTCTACTTCACTTACAGGTTTTACATTGTCTACATTGTGGGGACAAGCTACCTGCGGTTCCAAATCACTCACATCAATATCAATAATGTTAAGTGAAGGAGCGTCTAAATCAGTTTTAAACACTTTGTAAGGTTTATTAGAACGACTTTCTACATAATCAATAGTTTTTTTATCTACTTCTACTAAACCGGTTTTTCCACCCATTTCAATAGCCATGTTTGTTAAAACCATTCTGTCGGAAATGCTCATATCTGAAACAGTTTCGCCAGCAAATTCGCATGCTTTGTATGTTGAACCATCAGCACCCATCTGTCCGATAATATTCAAAATAACGTCTTTAGCATAAACATTATCTTTTAACTTACCGGTAATTTCAAACCTGTTGGTTTCAGGCACTTTAAACCATAAATTACCTTCTGCAAATACCATAGCCATATCTGTAGAACCAATTCCTGTTGAAAATGCACCTAAAGCTCCATGAGTGCAGGTATGTGAATCAGCACCAACAATAACTTCTCCGGGAACAACATGTCCCAATTCTGGAAGAATTTGATGGCACACTCCTGCATTAACATCGTAAAAGTTTTCAATTTTCTGTTCTTTAACAAATTTTCTCATTATAATATGATTATTAGCTGAGTCAATAGAATCAGCTGGAACTTGATGATCGAATGGTATTACAATTTTTGACGGGTCCCAGACTTTAGTAGCACCAATTTTCTCAAAAGATTGTACTGAAAGAGGTCCGGTTAAATCATGAGTCATTGCAACATCAATATTGGCGATAACAATATCTCCAGCCTCAACTTCGTCTTTACCAGCTGCTCTAGCTAATATTTTTTCAGACATTGTTTTTGGCATATTTTTAAACCTCACATATTAATGATAAATATATAGATGTTTTTACTATATAAACTATTTTAAAGGGAGCTTTGTTTATTTTTTTTCAAATTTTTATGTTTTATTGGATATTGAAAATAGAGTATAGGTTTTTCCATTGATTTGAAATATCTTCATCGGTATATGGTATTCCGTCTAATTTTTCAACCAATACGTCACATTTACTGCATAACTTCAGGTTTTTTCTGCTGTACTGTTCTTTATAAAGACTTTCACGTAGGGCTCTGGCCTTTTTACCGTTCCAGATATCTACTAGTTTTTCAGTATTCAAATCTCCTAAAATAACTTTTCCAAAAGGATCACAGCAACATAAAGGGATTCTACCGTCCGGCTGAACAACTATTTTGTTAAAGGGCAATAAACAAGATGATTTTAAGGTTAAAATTTCATCCCTATTGTCGGACTGTCCGCCTCTGCTGGTTAAAATCTGATTTTGAAGTCTCATATCAATTCGAACTTTCTTTTTAAGTTCCGGATGTTGAATACAATAATTAAAAATTTCTTTTACCGGTTCAATAAACTGTATATTGTCATTGTAGTTATCAATAACCAGCAAATCTAAATTTGTTATTAACTCACAAAATTTATCTATTGTTAATAATGTACCATTTGTATATAAGTAAATATAGCTATTTGGGAGCTCTTTTCTGGTATATTTGGCATAATTGCAGATTTTTTTATCAAGCAATGGTTCATTATTGGAATGCAGTGCAATAGCTCCATTATAGTTAATTTCTTTAAGTTCCTTGATTATTTTTTTAAACAATTCTTCAGGCATTTTTTTATATTCTCTGGGGTCCTGATTTTTGTTGACTGGACAAAAAGAGCATGTTCCGTTACATCTGTTAACTGTTTCAATTTCTATATTATTAAATAATGGAGTAGGGGTTGTTTTCATAAAGTTATCAATTAAATTATAGACATCCTGAAATATTTTTTCATCTTTTTGTTTAGTTTCTGAATTATAATTTTTTTCTTCGCTATTTTCAGCTTTTGAAACTTCTTTGTTTGCTGATGAATTTTTCAATTTATTTATTAATTTTTTAATACTGTTTGAAAACATAATTTTTAACCCCTTTTGTTTAATGCTTTTGTTTTTGATGTATTTTTATTTTTTGCAGAATTTTTGATTTATTAAAAACTTTAAATATTATGTATAATAAAATATTGTCCATGAATAACTCATTCTTTGGACGATTTAAAAAAAATAATAATCAGGTTATTGAAGAACAGCCTCCAGTTTGGGGGGATAGGATTTTTTGGGTAGAAACCTTACAGAAGATTGCATTTCCAGTATTAAATAATCTTAAAAAGGAATCTCTTAAGAAAAACATGTCTCTTGAATCATTTAGCTCAGAAAGCAATAAATTTGCTCATCTTGAAGCTTTTTCTAATGTTTTCAATGGAATTGCACCATGGTTGGAATTAGGGCCTGATGAATCTGAAGAGGGTAAAACTCGTGAAAAGTATATTGTATTAACTTTAAAGGCTATTGCTAATGCAGTAAATCCAAACAGTAAGGATTATATTCTTTTTACAGAACCTAAGCAGTCTTTAATGAGTATGGCTTTATTTGCTCAAGGTTTACTTAGATCCAAAACTCAAATATGGAATAATTTGCCTATGGATGTTCAAGCTAGAGTTATTTACGAACTTAAAAATACAAGGATAATTGCACCATATGAAAATCACTGGTTACTGTTTACTTCTATGATTGAAGCTGCTCTTTTAGAATTTACTGGAGAATGTGATAAAGAGCGTTTAACATATAGTATTCGTAAATTTAGGGATGAATGGTATCTTGGAGATGCAGTTTATGCCGACGGTCCTGAATTTGATGTAAATTACTATAACAGTATTTTTATTCATCCTATGATTAATGATATTTTAAAAGTAATGAGGAAGTATGGTATTAACGAAGGAGAATTACTGGATGTTCAGTTAATGAGGTCCAGCAGATATGCATCACAATTGGAACGTATGATTTCTCCTGAAGGTACATACCCTCTTTTAGGAAAATCAATGGCTTATCGTACAGGAGTTTTCCATTTATTGGCTCAAGCAACATTATTTAAAATATTGCCGAGAAATATGGAAACATCACAGGTTAGGTCAGCTTTAACTAAAGTGTTAAGAACTCAGTTTGAAGGCCATCAAAACTTTGATAATGATGGATGGCTGACTATTGGATTAAATGGCCGCCAAGCTGAAATTGCTGAAAATGACATTAATACAGGCAGTCTTTACGGATGCTGTGCAATATTTTTACCTTTAGGCTTATCTTTCAATGATTCATTTTGGGTAGGTCCTTTTGAAGAATGGACTACTTTAAAAGCTTGGAATGGTAATCTGGTAGAACCTGATCAATCAATTGATTTCTAATCTTTCTTTTTTCTATTTTTTATTATAAAATATTAGTTTAAGGAGTATAAATTTCCATAGTTGTAAAGTTCAATGCCTTCAGGCACGTCTTTTATTATATTTTTAGTGTCAAATATAATTGCTTTTTTCATATTTTCTTTGATTAAATCGTAATCAAGGTCTTTAAACTCATTATGATCACATAATATTAAAACAAGGGATGCATCTTTGGTAGCTTTGTTTAAATCAACATATTCCTCATTGGCTACATGTGGGTCCCAGACACTTATTTCATAATTGTCTTTTTTTAATTTGGCTATTATTTCATATGCTGGGCTTTCCCTGTCATCACCAGTGTTTCCTTTATATGCAACTCCTAAAACAGCTATTTTACCATTTTGTGTTATTTTTTTAACATTTTCATATACGAATTCAGGCATTGAGTTGTTGGTGTCTCTGGCTAGTTTTATTATTTTTGCATATTCCGGTGCTTTTGAATAAATAAAATATGGGTCGATAGCTAGGCAGTGTCCTCCAACGCCAGGTCCTGGTGAATGTATATTTACTCTTGGATGTTTGTTAGCCATTTCAATTACATCCAGTGCATTTACTCCAATTTTAGTACATATTTTTGCAAGTTCATTAGCTAGTGCAATGTTGACATCTCTAAAAGTGTTTTCCATACATTTGGATAATTCTGCTGTTTTTGCTTCAGTTTTCATTAATGCACCTTCAACAAACTGACCGTAAACTTCACTAGCTTTAATTGAGCATTCTGGAGTTATTCCGCCGACTATACGGTCATTATGAACAAGTTCATACATGATTTTTCCAGGAAGAACTCTTTCAGGGCAATGGGCAAGGTATAAGTCTTTTCCTATTGTATAACCGGCTTTTTCAAAGATAGGTTTAACATAATCATCCATAGACATTGGAGCTATTGTGGATTCAACAATTACTGTATTTCCTTTTTCCAAATATGGAAGTATGGATTCGCATGCACTAATAACATAACTCAAATCGCATGTGTAATTTTCAGCAACATATGGTGTTGGTACAGTTATTATAAATGCATCAGCTTTGGCAGGTGTTGTTGAAGCAGAATATACTCCTTTTTCAACAGCCTTTTTAATTATTTCACCGATTCCAGGTTCTTCAATATGAATTTTTCCCTGATTTAAAGTTTCAACAACTTCTTTGTTAACATCCACTCCAACAACTTCGCAATGATTTTTTGTAAAAAGTGCAGCTGTTGGCAATCCAATATAGCCTTGTCCAATAATACAAATTTTCATAATTAAAAAGCCCCTTTTATTTTTAAATAATTAAATATATTATGTTTATTAATATAAATAATATTTAGTTTTCATTAAATAAAAATAGGGATAATTATGAAAGTTTTAATTACAGGGTCTAATGGAATGTTGGGCCATGATTTGATAGATGTTCTAAATGACAAACATGAATTAATACTTACAACATCTAAAACATTGGATATTACTGATAAAGAGAATACAGTTGAATTTATAAAAGAAAATAAGCCAGATATAGTTATAAATTCTGCAGCATACACTGATGTTGACGGATGTGAGGAAAACAGGGAGCGGGCTTTCAGTGTAAATGGTGAAGGTGTAAGAAATTTGGCTATTGGATGCAGGGAAGCTGATTGTCCGCTGGTTCATATTAGTACAGATTATGTTTTCAACGGAAAAAATGACACTCCTTGGGTTGAAGACGATGAAATTGGTCCTATAAGTGTTTACGGAAAAAGTAAACTTGAAGGTGAACAGGCTATCCAGGAAATACTTGATAAATTTTTCATTGTTCGTACAGCCTGGTTATATGGAGTTAATGGGGGCAATTTTCCAAAAACAATGCTGGAATTAGCTAAAACACATGATGAATTAACAGTAGTTTGTGATGAGGTAGGAACTCCAACATACACTCCGGATTTGGCTGAAGCTATTGGGAAGTTAATAGAAACTGATTATTATGGCATTTATCATATTACTAACTCTGGAAGCTGTTCATGGTGCGAATTTGCAAAATATATCTTTGAAATAGCAGGGGTGGATGTAAAAGTCACTCCGGTAACAGCTAGTGAATTTGCAAGACCTGCACCAAGACCTAGTTATTCAGTTTTAAATAATAAAAAATGGGTTGATAATGGTTTTGAACCTTTAAGAAGCTATAAAGAAGCTATTAAAGATTATTTAATTTATTTAAAAAAATAAAAGAGAATATTATTTAATTCTCTTATTCTATTTTTATTGTGTTTCCTGTTTGGAAATTGTTCCAGCAGGAAGTTATGATGTATTCGCCAGGCATCAATCTAATGTTTAATTTGGCCATACCGTTATTGTCTGTGACTTTATAGTAAAATACTCCGTTTACATTAAATGATACGTTTTGGTTAGCCAGTGGTTTTCCCTGACCGTTTAATGTCTGTGCAGTAAAGCTGCTTCCGTCCAGGTATTTCATGTTCAAGTTTTTAGTAACTAATGTAGGTAATACAGTGACTTTGTTTCCAATAGCCAATCCGTCAAACATAGTTGTAATGATGTATTCTCCAGGCCTTAGAGATATTCCCAGACTTGCAACACCATTACTGTCAGTTGTCCTGTGATAAAATACACCGTTGATGTTAAAGGTCACTTCCTTATTTACAGCTAAAGATCCGTCTTTGTTATAGATAGTTGTCTGGAACCTTGAAGCATTTAAGTAGTATTTGGTTAAATCCTTTTGAACAATCAATGATTTTACAGTAATAATATTGCTTGATTGCTCACCTGTAACAAGATTTTTTGCTGTTATAATATATTTGCCAGGATTTAAGTTAATGCCCATCATAGCTATTCCCTTATCGTTGGTGGTTTTGGTGTAAAAGACACCATTGATATTGAACTGAACGTTTTTGTTTTTAAGGAAATTACCCGGGGAATCAGTAAATATTGCATAGTATTGTGTGCTGTTTCTAAACATTTTAACAACATCCAATCCTTTAACAGTTGGTTCAATAGTGACATTTGCATGCTTGGTTATTGGACTGTAGTTTGGTAATCCTTTAAATTTAACAACAACAGAGTATATTCCGCTGTCCAGATTCAATCCTAAACTTACACCACCTTTCTCATCAGTTATCTTATCATAACTTCTTCCATTGATAGTTATTTCAATTGCAGCATCCCTAATAGGATTTCCTTTTTCATCGGTTAGTGTGGCTGTGAATCGGGTGCCGTCATGATAAATCATTTTAACATCAGGAGCATTTAAAATAACGTTATAGTCAACAGGCATGACTTCAAAAACACCAGTATCTACAGCTCGAGAAATTTTATCAGTTCCTTTATAAGTTGCAGAATATGTGTATTTACCAACTGAAGGTTTTTCAATGCTTCTTACACCAATTCCGTCAACTACAACGATTTTATAATATTTAGTGTTAATTTCCAAAGTTACATTGCCTGTAATCAGCTGACCGTCTTGGGTTTTAAGAATTGCAGTAACTACCATATCCTCCTCATACACTTCAACATTTACCTTCAAAACACTTACAGTTTGATTCAATGAAATAACTGTTGTTGTATTTGAGCTTAAATAATTGTTGTCTCCATTGTAATAGGCGTTTATAGTGTATGACCCGCTTGTTAGTGGTGAAATTAACCATGATGCATTTCCATTGTTGATAGTTTTATTTCTAGGTGAATATAATCCTAAAATTCTGAAAGTAACATTTCCTGTAGCATCATCATTTACTATTGCCCATATTCTAACATTTTGGCCTTCTACGATTTCTGAAGTTATAATGTTTATATTTGAAGGAGCTTTAGCTATTTTAAACTCTTTGCTGTCAGAAGAGCCCTGGTAAATATTGTTTCCGTTATAGGTTGCTTTAACAGTTTTATCTCCTGCATTGACTTTATTAAATGTAACTTTGGCTACTCCATTTACTATTTCAACAGTTTTTGAGTTGCTGTCAATAGTAAAAGTGACGTTTCCATCTGCACCTCTTGTAATATTGGCGGTTATAGTAATAGACTCTCCATAAATGCCATCTTTAATGCTGTTTATTGTAATTGAAGACAATGAATTTTTAATATTGAATTCAACTTCTTTTGTGTTATTGATATAGTTGGAATCTCCAAAGTAAATTACTTTTAATGAATGTTTTCCTAAAGCTAAATTAGCTATTTCAACACTTGCAGCTCCATTTTCCAATGTTTTATTGTAAGTTTTGCCGTCAACAATAAAGGTTATGTTTCCTGTAGCATTGGCAGGAAGATTAACAGTAATTACTTCAGTTTCTCCGGCTAAAATATCTTTAATGTCAATATTTAAATCAGCTGGTTTAACAATAATTTTGTTTTCAACTGTAAATCCATTGAATGTTGCTTTAAGGATATATTCTCCAGCTTTTAAATTTAAATTAAGATAACCTAAACCTTTAGAATTTGTCATGACAGTGTAATTTTTCTTATCTATGTTTATTTCAACTTTTGCGTAAACATAAGGTGTTCCATCAGTATCAGTTAAATTAAAGTGATATAATGAGTTATCCTGCTCTTTAATTGTTAAATTCTCGCCAGATAATATAAAATCAATACTTGTTATATTTAGTGTGGTATTCCAGCTTGCAGATTCAAACTGCTTATCTCCAAGATATAAAACATAAATGTAATTGCTTCCTTTGGTGAAATTAACATTAAATACAGCTGTTCCGTTTGTGAGATTTAATTTATAGAATTTATTATTAATATAAACTCCGATTTCTCCAGTACATGTGTTGGGATTGGTTTTTATATTTATAATTCCAGTTAAATCATTATTATATGTAATATTTACAGTCAAATTACATGAATCTCTTAGAACTTTAAATGTTGTTGTTGCATTTGACGGAGCATATTTGGAATCTCCTGGATAATAAACAGTTACATTATAACTTCCGCTAGTTAAATTGTGTAGTGTAATGTTTGTTACTTCTGATTTTAAAAATATTGTAGTATTTACGCCATTTACACAGAGTATAGCTTCACCACGAAGATTGTCTGGATTTACAGTTATTGTAGCTGTTGCATCTTCTCCAGATTTGACATCATCTACATTTATTGTTAAACTGGTGTCAAATTTACTTACTTTAAAAATTGTACTTGCATTACTGCTTTCATAATATTTTGAATCCCATAAAACAACTGTAAGGTTATATTCTCCAACAGCAAAGTTTTTAAGTGGAATTGTAGTTTTTCCGGCATAAATGTAAATTATTTGTTTAAGTTCTCCATTGATGTATAGATAACCTTGTGTTTGGGATCCTTTAGGTTCAAGATTTATAATTAGTTCTCCGTTTTGTCCGATTTTAACTTCAGGTGCAGTAATATTTAATGTAGTCGGATGTTTATTTACAGTATAATTGCAGTAATAAAAGACTTTAGCATAATCTGCGTCACCTTCGTAAATTATTTTAATAGTGTAATTTCCAGGTGTTAAATCAGAAACTGTTAAATTAGTTGACCCATTTACTAGGTTTATGGAATATTTTTTATCGTTAATAATGACTGTTACATTTCCAGTTGGGATGTGTGTGTAGTTTCCGTTTACATTAATTTTAAATATTGCATCTTCACCGTAGATAATGTTGTTATTTAAATCCACATCTATTTTAGAATCTTCTTTTCCAACATCAAGGATTATTTCTTCTGTGTGTCCTCCTAAATTAGTATAAACTTTGTATTGGCCTTTTTGAGAGGTGTAATTATAGTCTAATGAGGCGGTTCCATTTATTAAAGGTTTAGTTATATTTACTTCTTTTCCATCAATTATAGTTGTAAATGTAACATTCATTTCAGGAAGTAAGTTATAATCTGTAAATAGTTTTCCATTAGCTAGTTTTAAATCTACTTTAAGTTGAATAGTATCTCCAATTTGTAAAGATCCATATTCTGGTTTAAATGTGAATATAAAATAATTATCTATTTCAGAGTTTGAATCTTTTGGATAAGGATTATCATTTGTACAAAAATAGTTGTAATCCATATTTATAGTGCCTTCATTAAATAGGAATGCATATGGATCTTTTGGTATTATGTAGGGGGCGGGACTGGTTGCTTGTAGGTGTTTTGTATTAATAAACATGTTATAAAATGCATTTATAGTACCTTTATTATAGATATTAAATGCACCTGTAAGATAATAAAAATTATTATCTCCATAACTATTATTGTTAAATATAGTTCTGTTAATTGTGAGAGTACCTAAATTTTCAATTGACCCATAATAAACTTTGGTATTATAACCGTTTTTTGAGTAAATTTTGTTATTTTTAATTATTGAATTAATTATTATTCCTGTTCCTGATTCATCATTATATATTGAATTATATCCATTTATATTAGATATTATTGTATTATTTAAATGCATGTTTCCAGAATTTTGTATGGCATTTCCATTATATGTGGATTTAGTTTTATTTATCAAGGAATTCCATAGGTAAATGTTCCCAGTATTATATATTGCACCTCCATGGTATCCTTCTGATAAACTTATAGAAGTATTACTTATATTTAAATTTCCTTCACTATATATTGCACCTCCATTACTTGAAGATTTGGAATTAGAGATGGTGGTGGTGGTTAGAATTAATTGACCTGTGTTGTATATTGTTCCTCCAGTTCCAGATGTTGAATTTATGTGGTTAAATGTTGAATTTTCAATTGTTCCAAAACCTATATTGTATATTGCACCTCCAGTTTTGCTTTTTACATTATTAAATGAGCTAGATTTAATTTGAAAAGTTCCAGTATTATATATTGCACCACCATTACTTCCAAACCATCCTGTTGTTCCAAAAAAGTCTGTAGGGGCTGGTTTAATGCCTATATAATCTATATTGTTAATAATGTCTGTAATGTTTTTAAAACTTGAGTTTTCAATTGTTAATAAATTAGAATTGTATATTATTGATCCATTTATAGTTTTAATAGCTTTTTCTCGATATGTTTGATATATGTAATTATTTGATAATTCTTGATAAGTATCATTGATAATTATATTAATATGAATTTTAGTTTTATTTTCAAAAGAAGAATTAACAATAATCAGTCTTCCATTATTCTTAATAACTCTATTTTCAATGTTGGTAAATTTTGAATTGTTGATGGTTAAATTTGCATTTTCTGCGTTGTAGATTATGCTGTCCCATGTTATGTTATTTTTATTTGTTATTATTTGATTTTGAAGGGAAATCTGCTTAAAAGTACAATTTTCTATTTTTAAAAGTCCCTTGTTGTAGATTAAAGAGTTATTTAAATTGCTTTTTAAATTAGTTATTTTAGGGTGTTGATAAATTGAATCTGTGGTAAATGTTATGTTAAGTAATTCTAAAATTCCTGTATTGTTAATAGCTCTTCCGAGAATGTTTTTAAATGTGCAATTTATTAAATTAACTTTTCCTTCAGTATTTATACTGTAACTTGTGGTATTTGTAATTGTCAAATTTACAAAAGTCACTTTTGCATTATTTGTTATATTAAAGAGGCTTTCTTTTTCAAATCCATTAAATGTAACATTATTTCCAATTATTGTAACGGATTTATTTATTAAAATATTTTCATTTTGGTCATGAATTATATTTAAATTAGATAAATAGATTGTTCCTTCATTTTCAACTAAATCTAATGCTTTTTTAATGGAGTTTATGGAATTTGTCCAATTATTATTGGATCTAATTTTATTATCAATAATTATATTGTTATTTGTTAGGTTTGTTAGTTGTATTTTGTTTAATTTTTCAAAAACAATTGTATTAGAAAATATTCCAAAAATATAGACTTGTAATCTACTTTTATCTTGTACATGGTACGGAAAACTTATATCAAATGTGTAATTTCCAGGGGTTGTAAAGTGTTGGTATGGTGGTAAATTTAATTCGTTTAGGGTTTTCTGGCTTATTATTGTGTTATTCTCATAAATTATTAAATAAGTTTTGTTAAATTCTTTTTCTCCCATGGTGAACTTTCCAGTTACATGAATATTTACAGTTATATTTCCAGTTTTATTAAACTCACTTGTGTCATTAACGGTTATTGTATTTTCAATACTTGGATATTTTGAACCAATATATACATTTTCTCCAACTTTGTTTGTGTTGTCAATGGATGTATATTTTTGGTTATAATCTTTTATTTTAACAATATCTGCACTATTTTGATTTGATTCATCAGTATCTATTGTACTGTCAGCTTCACTAATTCCAATATCTTCTGTGTTAGAATGGTTTAAAGTGACAGTTGAATTATCCTCAGCATTAACATTGCTTAATGCTATAAAAAATAATCCCAGAATCAATATTAAAATTATTTTTCTATTTTTCACATAAATCTTCTCCTTATTAATTAATATTAAATTATTAACAACTTATTATATAAATTTTATTTGATTCGTAATCAATATTTATTGTTTCATAATCTTTTTCACGTTTTATTCATTTTTTTTTAAAATCATTAAACAAATTTTAAATATAATGTAATTTTGGGTAGTTTATAGCTATATTTATATATTATGTTTGTAGATATTCAATTAGTTAATGTATATTTAATAATTATCCAGTTAAATTATATTTATATTTATATTTTTTGAATCATTGATGGAAATTGTTGATATGTGGATAAGTTATTGATTTACTTAACTAGTTCATTTAATTGGGGGATTTATTATTAAATCAAACTATAAATATATATTAATCGCCTTTTTGGTGTTGATTTGTAGTATTGGTGCAGTTAATGCAACTGATTTAGATGATAATTCTACTGTTGAAGTTTCTTCTGATGTAGATGATAGTATTTCAGTTGATGAGGTACCAATTACTGATGATGTTGAACAAAGTCAGGATGTGGCTAGTACAAATGCTGCTACTTGGGATGAGTTAAAAACAGCTTGTCAAAGTAGTGGTGATAAAGTTATTACATTAACTGGTCAATCTTATAATGCAAATAGTCAAATTGTTTTTGGAAATAGTGCTACTATAGTTGGTAGTTCTGATAGTTATATCACATTATCAAATGGGAATCTTATTCCTTTCTTAAATTCTAATTCTGAACTTTCCATTACTTTTCTTAATGTAAATTTTAAAGACAGTAATTGTGATATGTTAGTTCAATTATGTGGTAATAGTAAACTAGAAAATTGTACATTTGACAATATTACTGTAGGATCTAACCATAAATCTGTGCTTTATAATACTTATGGAAGTATGGAGGTTATTGGTTGTAATTTTACTGATTGTACAAGTTCTTTTGGTGTTATAACAAATTATAATCCAAGTTCTACAACAAATGTTTTTATGAATGTTGAAAATTGTAATTTTATAAACAATGTTGCTACTTATGCTCCAGGTGCAATTAATAATTGTGGTATTTTGAATGTATTAAATTCTAATTTTGTAAGTAATTCTGCTAGATATTGGGCAGGTGCTATTCATACTCATTGTAATGCATATACTAGAATTTTAAATTCTGAGTTTAAGAGTAATACTGCAGGATGGAATGGTGGAGCTTTATACTCTTACAGTAAATTAGAAGTGTATAATTCTACTTTTACAGATAATAATTGTACTACTAATAATGGTGGAGGAGCAATAGGTGCATTTAATTATATCTCCACATATAATGTTACAGTTGAAAATTGTATATTTAAAGATAACAATAATTTATGCGGTGATTTTACTAATGAATCTACAACTTCTTTAGGTCGTGGAGGAGCAATTTCTGTATTAAATGGTGGATATTTAAATGTTCATGATTCTACTTTTGTACATAATGGGGCAGTAATTGGTCAAGCTATTTGTGCATATAATACAAATTATGATAATTCTACTGGAGGAACTCCAAATTTACAAATTTATAATAATGAATTTATAAATCATACAATTACCACAAACGATACTGTATTTATTTCAGAGGGTAATTATACATTTAGAAACAATACCTTTACTAACAGTCCTCAAACTATTGGTACAGATAGCAATATAATTGAAAGCAATAATGTTAATTTATTAAAATCTCTTAAAATTAGATCTATTGTTTTCAATCAACCAATTTCTGATTTTAATACTGTTACTCAAAATCAATGGGCAATGAGTGGATATGATAATCATAATTCTGCTAATGTTCCATATATTGGTGTTACTACAAATCCAAATATTTGGAAAAAGGATGTTGGTGGAGTTGTATCTGGTTTAGTAATTGATGAAGACGGTACTTTTTATTTGATTGCAGGGTCTAATGTCACTGCTTTTGATTCTACTGGTTTTTTAAAATGGAGTAAAAATTTAGGTCAAGTTACAATGCCTGGATTAGCATTAGATAATCGTGGAAATATAATAATACCTGTTAAAGATAATCGTCTTGTAATATTAAATAAAACTACTGGTGCAGATTTGGGCGGAAATATTTTCCAAGCATCTAGTGCATATGCTCCTATGTTGGATGATGATGGAAATATTTATGTTGTAGGTCAATATGAATATGATAATGGTTATGTGCCTATTGTTAAATATTATAACAGCACATCTTATAATCCTAATGGTGGTTATGATTATGTATATAAAAGTTTATTCAATACAGCAGTTAGTACTATTCCAGTTTTAGATAATAATGGAGTTTTATGGGCAGTAAGTGGTACTAATTTAGTTGCTGTTGATGTTAAAACTGGAAATCAAGTTGCTAGTTATTCTGATTGTTATTCTGGTATTCGTCCTATTGTAGGGGAAAATGGTATTGTATATTTTGTTAAAAGTGATAGAAAAGCAGTATATGCAGTATCTGTAAATGGTTATTTATGGAATACATCATTACCTACTTATCAGCTTTTTGGTACAAAATATGAACAGGCTACTGCATTAGGTATTGATAATGAAAAAAATATTTTATATGTTGGAACATCTAGGGCAATTAACAAAATAGATATGACAACTGGTATTCTAACTGTATTCCGCTCAGGTTTTGACATGGTTAATAGTATAATTATTGATGGTAATGGTACATTATATACTACAAAGACTAACCAAGGTTCATTGTGGGCATTTTATTCAAATGGTACACAAGCATGGAGTAAAAATATGGGAGGCTCTTTAAAACTACTTGCAATGGATAAAAATGGTAATATTTATACAAGTTATAATAATTACTTATGTGTTTTATATGCTCAAGGAGTAGACCCTAACATGACAATTGATGCTAAAAATATCTTGGCAAATGAAAACACAGATATTGTAGTAAAATTATTGGACGGAGTATATGGAAATGTTGTATTTACAATAGGTAAGGATACATATACAGTAGCTATTGAAAATGGTTCTGCTAAGTTAAATATTGGAAATTTAAGTGTTGGAAGTTATAATGTGACTGCAAGTTTTGCAGGTAATATTAAATATGCAGCTAGTGAAAATAATGCTTCTTTTATAGTATCTAAAGTACCTACAAATATGAATATTGCCGTAGATAATATTAATGTTGGAGAAGATGCAGTTATTAACATAACTCTTCCTAATGAAATTTCTAATGAATTGGTTAGTGTAACTATTGACGGTAAATCCTATACTGTACTTATCAATAATGGTAAAGGATCTTTAATTTTATCTAATTTAGTAGCTAATTCTTATCCAATTACAGCTAAATATGATGGAAATTACAAATATACTGAAGGTGAAAACAGTACTACTTTAACTGTGGCTAAAATGTCTTCAGCTGTAAATGTCACAGCTAATAATATCAAATTTGGTGAGGAAGCTGTTATTAACATTGCTGTTCCTAATGTATCTTTGGGTGTAGCTACTGTTGTTGTTAATGGTAAGTCTTATAATGTGGCTATTGTTGATGAAAAAGGTGTATTAAATATTTATAACTTAGCTGCTGGTGATTATAATGTTGATGTAACTTACTTAGGTGATAATAAATACCTTTCAAGTACAAATGCTGCTAATTTCACTGTTTCCAAAGTGTCTGATTATAATATGACTGTTGATATTGCAGATATTGTTAAAGGTGAAAATGCTACAATAACTGTTACTATTCCTGAAGACGGAACCGGAAGCGTAATTGTAACAATAAATGGAACAGATTACAAAGGAACAGTTATTAAAGGCATTGCTAAAGTTATTATCCCAGATTTAGATGAAGGAACCTACAAAGTAGTAACCTTCTACACTGGAGACAACAAATACGATTCCATGATTGTTAACGGAACTATAACAGTTAATAAAAACACAATAACTACATTAATAATGGATGATGTTGTCAAATACTTCAGAGGTTCTCAAAAACTCACAGCTAAACTTGTTGATGCAATTGGAAATCCAATAGCTAATGCAACTGTTTACTTCACAATAAATGGCAAAGTTTATGCTAAAATCACTGATGAAAACGGTATGGCTTCAATGGGTATCGGATTAGTTCCTAATGAATACAAAGTAAGTGCAGTATTTAACGGAACAAAAGACCATGACAAATCAACAGCTAATGCAACAGTAACTGTTAAAAGCACAATTTTAGGAAATGACACTACATTATACTTCCTTAATGGAACAAAATATGTGGCTAAATTCTTAGACAGTGATGGAAAAGCATTAACAAATACTACTGTTAAATTTAACATTAATGGTGTGTTCTACACTCGCGTAACTGATGAAAACGGTATGGCTAGTTTAAATATTAGACTAGACCCTAAATTATATATCATAACTGCTTACAATCCAGTAACTGGTGAACAAAGAGCTAATGAGGTAACTGTTTTACCAAGAATCATTGCTGAGGATCTCTCCATGAAGTATCTTGACGGCAGTTCATTTAACGCAACACTTGTTGACGGTCAAGGTAAAGCAGTAACAGGTGTAAACATAACATTTAATGTAAATGGTGTATTCTATCATAAAACAACCGATGCAAACGGTGTAGCTAGATTAAACATCAGATTAATGCCTGGCGATTACATCATAACATCAACATATGACAAATGCTGGGCATCAAATAAAATAACAATTTCAGCTTAAGAAGTTAAAATTCAACTTCTTATCTTTTTCTTTTTTAACCATATATTAAATAAAAAAACTGCTTTTTTTAATTTACTTTAATAATTTCACAGTATCAATTAAAATACTTAAAGAAAAATTATTCTTTTGTCTGTTATTTATCTATAATTTCAATTATTCGGTAAGGAAAATTATTTGAAGAAATTGTCTGATAGGTATTTTAATTAATTAGAAAAAATATATTTTTAAACATTATAAAATTTATTAAAAGGGATATTTATGAAAGGAATTGTACTTGCGGGTGGATCTGGAACCCGTCTTTATCCAATTACAAAAGCAATATCTAAGCAGCTAGTACCTTTATATGATAAACCAATGATTTATTATCCTATTTCTGTATTAATGCTTGCTGGAATTAAAGATATTTTAATAATTTCTACTCCTAGAGATTTGCCAATGTTTAAAGAGCTTTTAGGTGATGGCAGTAGCTTAGGAATTAATTTTAGCTATGAAGTTCAAGAAAAACCTAACGGTCTTGCAGAAGCATTTATTGTTGGGGAAGACTTTATCGGGGATGATGATGTTGCTTTAATTTTAGGAGACAACATTTTCCACGGTCATAGATTCACTGAAATATTGGAAAGAGCTACCAAATTGGAAGAGGGAGCAGTAATATTCGGATATTATACAAATAATCCTGAAGCTTTTGGTGTAGTTGAGTTTGACGATGAATGGAATGTACTTTCAGTTGAAGAAAAACCTGAAAAACCCAAATCCAATTATGTAGTGCCTGGACTTTATTTCTATGACAATGATGTAGTTGAAATAGCCAAGAATGTAAAACCTTCTGAAAGGGGTGAACTTGAAATCACTTCTGTCAATGAAGAATATCTTAACCGTGGCAAACTTAAAGTTGAGCTTCTTGGAAGGGGGATGGCATGGTTGGATACTGGAACTCATACAGGTCTTTTGGAAGCATCTAATTTTATTGAAACAATTCAAAAAAGACAGGGACTCTATATTGCATGTCTTGAGGAAATAGCTTATAATAAAGGTTATATTACTAAAGAAGAGCTTTTAAAAACAGCTGAAGAACTTAAAAAAACAGATTATGGACAATATTTATTTAATTTAGTTAAGGATGATTAATATGGGAAATTTTAAATTTACAAAAACTGATATTGAAGGAATGTTTGTAGTTGAACCTGCAGTCTATGGGGACAATAGAGGATATTTCATGGAAACATATAATGAAAACGATTTCAAGAAGGCAGGTTATGATTTAACTTTTGTACAGGATAATCAGTCACAGTCATTTAAAGGAGTGCTTAGAGGGCTTCACTTACAGTTAAAATATCCTCAGGGAAAATTAGTTAGAGTTATTAAGGGGGAAGTATTTGATGTTGGGGTGGATCTTAGAGCAGATTCCCCAACTTATGGTAAATGGCATGGGGAAATCCTTTCAGCTGAAAATAAAAAACAGTTATACATACCTCCTAAATTTGCTCATGGTTTTGTCGTATTGTCTGATGAAGCTGAATTTGTATACAAATGCACAGAATTTTACCATGGTGAAGATGAAGGGGGAATCATGTGGAATGACCCAGATATAGCTGTTGAATGGCCATTAGAAGGAATTGATGAAATCATTCTGTCTGATAAGGATAAAAAATGGAAAAGCTTAAAGGAATCACAGATTAAGTATTAGGGGCATTATCATGACAAAAATATTAATTACTGGCGGAGCAGGGTTTATTGGAAGTAACTTTGTAAAATATATGGTTGATAAGTATCCTGATTATGAATTTACTAATTTGGATGCATTAACATACTGCGGTAACCTTGAAAACTTAAAGGACATTGAAGATAAGGACAATTACACTTTTGTTAAAGGAGATATTGGGGATAAGGAAGTTGTCAATAATTTAGTTAAAGATTCCGATTATGTTATTAATTTTGCAGCTGAAAGTCATGTGGACAGAAGTATAAGCGATCCGGAAATATTTATCAAATCAAATGTTTTAGGAACTCAGGTACTGCTTAATGCAGCTAAGGAATATGGTGTGGAAAAATATGTGCAAATCTCTACTGATGAGGTTTACGGAACATTGGGAGAAACAGGATATTTTACAGAAACCACTCCTTTACAACCTAACAGTCCTTATTCTGCTTCAAAAGCTAGTGCAGATTTAGTTGTAAGGGCATACTATGAAACATTTAACTTGCCAGTCAATATAACACGCTGTTCCAATAATTACGGTCCTTATCAGTTTCCGGAAAAACTGATTCCTTTAATGATTTCAAATGCTCTTGAAGATAAAAAATTGCCGATTTATGGTGACGGTAAAAACATACGTGACTGGTTACATGTATATGACCACTGTACAGCAATAGATTTGGTTTTACATGATGGAAAACTTGGTGAAGTTTATAATATTGGTGGACATAACGAAAGACAAAATATCCAAATTGTAAAATTGATACTGGAAGCTTTAGGTAAGGACGAATCCTTGATTGAATTTGTAGATGACAGGTTAGGTCATGACAGGCGTTATGCCATTGATTCAACTAAAATTAGGGAAAATCTTGGCTGGGAACCAAAATACACTTTTGAAACAGGTATTAAAGAAACCATTCAATGGTATTTGGATAATCAGGACTGGATGGATCAGGTTAAAAGTGGAGAGTATCAGGAATACTATAAAAAAATGTATCTTAAATAAGGTGTAATTTTGCCTCAAATTTCAGTAGTTCTGCCGGTTTATAATGTGGAAGAATATCTCAGACAATGTTTGGATAGTTTAGCTAATCAGACATTTGAAGATTTTGAAGTAATCTGTGTTAATGACGGGTCTGGCGATTCATCACTTTCAATCTTAGAAGAATATGCATCTGAAGATGAAAGATTTAAAATAATTTCTCAGGAAAATAAAGGATTAAGCGGTGCAAGAAACACCGGAATGGATTATATTAAAGGAAAATACACAATATTTGTCGATTCTGATGATTGGCTGGAATTAAATGCATTGGAAAAGTTATATAATAAAATAACTGCTTTGGATTCAGATATTTTAATGTATAAATTCAGATTTTTCAACCAGGACAGCGAACAGTATAGTGAAAGTGTTTTTACAAATTTAGAGGTAATTGATGCTTCTTTAGAAAACAAAAATTTTAATTACAGGGATGTTTCAGATATTTTATTTAAAATATCCCATGCGCCTTTTAATAAATTATATAAAACCTCTTTTTTAAGAGAAGCAGGCATTAAATTTCCTGAAAACCTTAATTATGAAGATTTATACTTTTTTTACATGGTATTTTTCAAAACAGAGAAAGTTTCAGTTTTTAGAGATGAATCATTATACAATTATAGAATAAGAAATAATTCTATTTCAACAACAGGCAATGAAAGGTCTTTTGACATATTTGAAATTTTAGATTTGACTCAGGATAATCTGAAGAATGTAAACATTTACAGTAAAGTAAAAGATGATTTTTTAATGTTTGTTATTGTAAATTTAAAGTATGTGTATTTGAGGTTAAATGAAAGACTCCGAAACCAATATCTTCAAAAAATGAAAGAGAAATATGAGTTTTATTCATTGAATCAAGTTAAAAAAGACCATTTGAATACATGGCATTTTGATGACAGGGTATTTTATCAGGCAATAGCCGTTTCCAGCAATGGAATCGAGTTTGAATTAAATTATAAAAAATTATACTATGAATTTTTAGCTAATCATTATGAAGGAGTAATAGAACAATTGAGTAATGAAAATCAAGTTTTAGCACAAAAAAACAATGATTTAAAAGAACAGTTAGCTAATTCTTCCATTAAAAACAAATTTAAGAAAATCGTGAAATTATGAGTTATGAATTAAGTGTTATTATTCCGGTTTATAATGTTGAAAAGTATATTGGGGAGTGTCTGGACTCTGTTGTTAATCAAAGCATTGGAATAGACAATATTGAAGTTATTGTAGTCAATGACGCCACACCTGATAATAGTATGGATATAATTAATGAATATGCTGAGAAATATCCTTCATTTAAAGTAATTTCAAATAAAAGCAATAAGGGATTGGGAGAAAGCAGAAACATTGGTTTAAAGTATGTAACTTCCGATTATGTAACTTTTTTAGATAGTGATGATTTTATTTCTCAAAATGCTTATGAAGATTCTGTTTCAAAAATAAAAAAATTTGGCTGCGACTTACTGATTTATAACTGGGAGACTTACACTGGAAGCGATTATGTAGAGCCAATAAGTGTTCATCAGCAAAATACTTTAGAAAATAAGGTGATTGATGACATTAATCAGAATCCTAAACTTGTCTTTTCAACTGCATCATGGAATAAAATTTATCATAAAAGCCTATTTAAGTATTTGAATTATTCAAAAGGATTATATGAGGATAATTTAGTCACATTATCAGCACTTATTAATGCAAAGCGTATTTTTTTAAATAAAGATGCAATTTATTATCACAGAAAAAATTCAGAATCCATAACTGAAAATATAAAAAATTCCAATGTATTTGATTTATGTGATATTATAAATGGATTATTTAAGTTAAATGATGAGATTTTAACTCCTCTGATTATTAAATTTATCAATGATATTTTATTTTGGGTATATTACTATAATTGGGACGTTGCAGCTGAAATTGAATTTATAGACAAACTTAAAAAATCATCAGGGAAAATTACTGAAAACCAACTGGATTATTATAGGAAACTGTTTCCAGATGTCTTATTATATTATGGGGACATTTTAGATTTGAACAATTATGATGCTGAAACATTTTTAGCCAAATATAAATATTTTAACAGATTAAATAAAGTAAATTCACAGGCTAGCTTATATGTTGATGCAGGAAATGGATTCAATGAATCAGATAAAGTAGCTATTGACTATTCACCTTTAAAAAAGAATAATCTTGAATTCAGTTTGGAAAAATTTGATAATATATCTAAGCTGCGTTTTGACCCTTTGGAAGGCAGTTTTGTTAAGTGTAGGATAACTAATAATTTACCGATAAGTGATGCAAATTGTGATAACTCAGTTGATGATGACTGTCAGATATTTACTAATTTGGATCCCTATTATGTTTTGGATGCTGATTTTAGTGATATTTCAAGTATTCAAATTAATTTTGATTTGGAAATATTAACTAATGATGATATTGCTAATTTATTTAGACAAAAGGACAATATTATAAATGATTTGCAAGTAAAACCTAAAAAAAGGAAATTTAGCTTTTTCAATAAAAAGGAGTAATTTTCAATGTCTGATATTTCATATTCAAAATTTTTAATTAAATCTAAATTCAATCCAAAAAAAGCAAAAAAATACATGGAAAGCTATGATAAGATAATGGAATCAGGATTATTTGATAAAAATTATTATCTTAAAGCGTATCCGCACATTGCTAAATCTGGAATGGATCCTTTGGTTCATTATTTATTTTATGGATATAAGGAAGATAAAAATCCTTCTGCTCAGTTTAATTTAAAAAGATATTTGGAAGAATATCCGGAAATTAAAAAAATGGGCTTAAATCCTTTAGTTCACTATATTGACAATGATCATGAAGGTTTTACTTTGGAAGAAAATCCTTTTGTGGCACGCAGAAAGAAAATATTGGATACCAACTCTTTATTTTTAGCTGATTATAGCTTTGATAGCGAACCTTTAGTTTCAATTATAATTTTAAACAGAAACGGTTTAGGACATTTGCAAAGATTATTTGCAGATTTTGATAAGAAAACAAATTATTCAAACTATGAAATTATTGTAGTTGATAATGCGTCCTGTGATAAGTCTGTTGAGTATTTGCACTCTTTGGATTTGCCAATTAGAGTTATTGAAAACAGTGAAAATGTCAGCTTTTCAAAAGGAAACAATGATGCAGCTAAAATAGCTAATGGGGAGTATTTGATTTTATTGAATAATGATATTGAACCGACATATGGATGGCTTAATGAAATGGTTGGAACCATCTTAAATAATGAAAATGTAGGTTCTGTTGGAGCCAAATTAATATTTCCTTACTATGAAGATATGGAAAGCCAGGGAAAATCATTTTCAATTCAGCATGCAGGAGTAAAATTTAGAGAAGAAAGAACACCTTATATTTATGGGCCATATCATGAGCATATGTATTCAACAATGCTTTTTTCAGATGAGTTAAATCATCAAAAAGAAGTGATTTCAAATACTGCCGCATGTTTATTGGTTCCAAAAGAAGTTTATTTTGAATTGGACGGGCTGGATGAACAGTATATTTATGGATATGAAGACATTGACTTTGCATTTAAGTTATACAAAGCAGGATATAAAACAATCTACAATCCTGCAGTGTTACTCTTCCATCATGAATCAGCAACAAGACACGAAGATGATGACAGGAAAAATCAGCTGAATTATCACAATATAATGCACTTTGCTGATAAGTGGGGAGACTTCATTTTTAAGGAAATTTTAAAGGATAAAATTGAGGCAAATAACTTTTTCACAAATAAAAAACTGGATTTCACGATTGTAGGTAAAAATAATGATTTAATAAAAAAAGCAGTTTTTAAATTAAACAGTGAGGGTTATAATGTTAAACTTGTTCCCAATATTGGTGATTTGGACATCGGCCAGGACTGTGATATTTTAATATCAACTGAAAAGGAATATGATATTAAAAATGTAAGCTCAAGACTTAATTTAATAAAAATTTTAATATCTGATGAAGATAATGATGGTTATGACATGGTTTTAAGTGAAAATGACTTTGAATTTAATCTTTTAGATAAAATTAAAGAAAAATATTTGTGATACTATGAGTTATGAGGAAATTTATGAAACATATCAGGAAGTTGCAAAGGAGCATATCAACAGGGATTTATTTAATCATTCCTCAGAAGATGCGGCTGAAACAATTGAAGATATTAAAAATAATAAAATAGCTATTTATACAGCTTTCACAGGTGATTATGATACTCTAAAAGAACCTGAAGTAATTGATGAAAACTGTGATTACATATGTTTTACAGATAACCCTAATTTGGAGTCTGACACTTGGAAAATTATTCAAATGGAAGAAACTACCTTAGACAATAATAGGAAAGCCAAACAATATAAATTACTTCCTCATAAATATTTAAAAGATTACAAATACAGTTTTTGGCTGGATGGGACATTTAGAATAAAAGGAAGCATCAGGGAATATATCTACAAAAACATCAGGGCTTCCTCTCCAATGCTTTGTGTAGTTCACACAGAAAGGGACTGTGTTTACGAGGAATACGAAGCTTCTAAAATAATTCCAAGATATCCTCGTGCTGTAATGGAAGAACAGATTAATTATTATAAAAGTCAGGGGTTCCCGGAAAAATACGGATTGGGAGTAATGGGAGCTATTTTCAGAAAACACAATGATTCCTTAGTTATTAAAGTCATGGAAGATTGGTGGAATGAAAATATCAGGTTTACAAATCAGGACCAGCTTAGTTTTGCATATGTATGTTGGAAAAATGATTTCCATCCGTCAGTTAGTTTAATTTATTACTGGGACAATGAATACTGGGCCAAAGACAAGGGCAATTACCACCATAAGGTAGTGTTTTCAATGCCTATAACCAGTGATAACCTGAGAGCTAAAATAGGAACTCAGGTAGAAAATATGGACATTGGGGATACAATCGAGCTTTCAAAAGAAGAAATGTATCTTTTAATTAATGATGTAAAAGGAATGGCAGGTTATAGAATAGATACTGCAGGCAGAGTGGGATACCTGCAAAATGAATATAATACCTTTTTAAATTCCAATTCATTAAAGCTTACAAAACCGTTAAGAGTAGCTGGAGATGTAGCTAGAAAAGTTAAGAATAACCATTTCTTAAAATTCGCCAAACATAAAAATGCAGAAGAAAACATTAATATTTATGATACTATAAAACATTTTGGCATTTTTGACGAGGCAGAATACAAAAAATTGCATGGGGAGGTTGGAGATGCTGTTTTACATTTTATAGAAGAAGGTTCAAAAACAGACAGCATTGATGATAAATTAAAATATATCAATTCAATATTTGATTTATATTATTATATCAGCTCAAACAATCTTTCAGCTGATGAAGACCCTCTTATTCATTATATAACTAAAGGTTTTGATAAAAAATTAGCTATTAATAGAAATTATCCTCATTTTGTCGAGTATTTGCATGGAAATTTACATGAGCAGTTAGATGCTTTTGTCACTAAAAGAATAAAAGAAAAACTGGCTGATGAGAGTTATATTTCAGATTCAAAAATTTTAATTGATTATATTCATACAAATCATGAATTTAAAACAGATACAATTAAAGTGGGAGTATTTTTAGAGGATAATTTTGATAATATGAATGCATGTCCATTTATAAGGATTCATTCATTGTTTAAAGAGTTAAGCAAAAGCGGAGACTATCATTTCTTTGTTTATGGTCAGGAAATTCTACCTTTAATTGATGTGAATCAAATAATCAAATCAAAAATCTTTGATGTAATTGTAATTCAAAGAGTAAATCCGTTTTCCACTAAACTAGCTAAAAAAGCTAAACAGCATGGAATTAAATTGGTTTATGAAACTGATGATGACTTTTTGGATATGAATTCGTCCAATCCCTCATTTAACTATATTCAGGGTAATTTGGCAAATATTAAAAAGCTGGTTTCTGCAGCTGATGAAATAGTTGTAAGTACTTCAGAGCTTAAAAGACGTTTCGATAACCTGAATTTGTCCAGCAATGTAACAATCATTAGAAATTACTACTTGGATAATGTATTGCCATTAAAAGAATTTTCATATAGTGGCAATCAGTATGTAAAAATAGGTTACTTTGGAACAATGACTCATAATAATGATTTGGAGCTTATTCATAATGTTATATTAAGATTAAAAGATATTTTCTCTAAAAAAGGTATTCAGGTTGATTTGGAAGTCATTGGAGCATCTATTGATGAAAATGTAGACTGGTTCAATGTTAAAAAAATGCCGTATTATCCAATGTCAATGGCTACATTTATGAAGTGGATATCTGTCAGGGCGAACTGGGATATTGGAATAATTCCATTAGTTAACACAGAATTCAATAAATGCAAAAGTGAGTTAAAATACATTGAATTTACAGCTCTTGGAGTTCCTATAGTAGCTAGTGATGTTGATGCATATAAAGGTACTGTTGAAGAAGGAGTAACTGGATTTTTAGCCAATAGTGAAGATGAGTGGGTAAATAAATTATCTATGTTGATTGAAAATCCGAAACTTAGACATGGAATATTAAACAATGCACGTGATGATATTTTGAAAAACTATGATTTAAGATCCCGTGCAAAACAGTGGGATGAAATTTTTAAGAGGGTGTCCTGATAAAAAAGTTTTTTATTAATGGAAAATTGATATTATTTCGTAAATTGTTTTAATTTCTTAAATAAAAGTTATATACTAATAAAATTTATAATGGAGGTAATAAATTTAATGTACTTGTTAAAGATAGGGATACATATAAGTTTACTACTGCAGGTGCATTATTTTTTACAGAGAATCCTAATAAATTTGATGGAATAGATGCAGGGGTTAAGCTTGCTCGTTTTGATGGAACTGATAAAACGATATTCATTGATAAAGCTACTTTGAATGGTTCTTTATTAAAAATATTAAATGAAATTGAATCTTTTTTTAAAAGAAACACTAGATATGCTACAAAAATTATCGGTTTTGAAAGGTATGATATACCGGAATATCCATACGATGCTGTAAGAGAAGCAATTATTAATGCAATTGCTCATAGGGATTATGAAATTAAGGGAACTGATGTAACATTTTTTTATTTATGATGATAGAATTGAAATTATTAGTCCGGGGAATTTAAAGTTTCCATTAACCTTGAATAATCTAGAGGATGGTAATTCTGTTAGGAGAAATGAAATAATCTGTAATTTGTTTCATCATACAAAGTATATGGAGCAATATGGAACTGGAATTGAAAGAATTAAGACAAAAATGATTGAACATGGCCTGCCTGCACCTAAATTTGAATTGAATGGAAATTTTTTTAAAGTAATATTATATGGGCCTGGAGAAAATATTCTTAAATTACAAGATTCAGTTCATGCTAATAAAATAGATCTTAAAAAATATGATTTAAATGATAGACAATATAAACTTTTAGAAATACTTTCTCAAAATAATGAAAATATTACAAATAAAGAATATAGAGAATTATTTGAAGTATCAAGATCCACAGCAGCAAGAGATTTAAGAAGATTGGTTGAATTAAATTTGATTCAAAAATATGAGATCAGTGGCAAAGAAGTTATTTATTCAATTAAATAATTCTTAGGAATGATATGTTGATTAAAGTAAAATGTTTGTTTATTATTTTTAAGTTTCTTTAAGTATCTGTAACATGATACACTCATGACACACTTAAATATTTTTTTTAAGTTTTATTATATTTGAATGGAGCTTTTATTATTGTGTGTTGTGTTGTGTTTTTTATTATTTTTTTGAAGTTTTCTTTTAGTATTTCACTTTGATGAATCATGACACACTAAAATTCAAATCTTTTTTTTCAATCTCTGTTTTATATTTTTAGTTTTATACTTAAACCAGCCTTTTGTAGTTTGCAGATTAGCTATCTGCTGGGTTTTATGAGCCAATTCAACTTCCAGCTGATGGATTCTATTTCTAAATAGCTGATAATCACCCATGAGACTGTAGGCTTCATCCAGATTTCTGGCTCTTATCTGGGTTATTATACTTTTAATTGCATTATTTTCAGGAGTCGGATTAACATCACCCATTTCGTCAAATAATTTAAGTGACTTATTTACCAGCTCCTTTTTATCTTCAAAGTCAATTGTTTCACTTAGAGCCACATCACTAATCCAGCAGCTTAAATGCTGGTTAAAAATAGTGTCGTAATATTTGCATGCATTGTTTTTCTTAAGTACATCTACTGTATTATTATATCCTTCAATTAATCCATCTAAATAATGCATTCCTTTAGATAAACTTGTTGAGCTGTTATCACCAGTTCTTAATCTGAAATTATAAACAATATCATTTATAAAGACTATTTTTGAGGCATTCACAAAAGCATCAATCATAAAAGTTAAATCTTCGGCAAAAACTCCTTCTGGAAAAGTTATTTCATTTTTATTAAGAAAATCTTTCGGAAATATCATTCTCCAGATATTATTTATTGAAAAAAAGCGTAAATCTTCATCAATTGAATTTAAAACAACATCATGTGTAATCCAGTCTTCAGGAACTATTTTTTGCTCTCCAAATGTTTGGAATTTTCCGATAGCTACATCACATGAATTTTCAGTAACTGCATTGTATAACTTTTCAACACTTTCAGGCAGATAATTGTCGTCATGATCAATAAACATTATATATTCTGCTGTAGAATTGGCTATTCCTATGTTTCTGGCTCTTCCTGGTGTTCCTGTTTTTTTACCTGATTCGAAGGTTTTTATATTTTCATATTTTTCACAATAGTGGTTTATTAGCTCCTGTGTGTTGTCAGTAGAGTAATCATCAACAATAATTAATTCTATATTTTCAAATCCGATGCTCTGGTTCATAATTGAAGCTATTGTTGAATCTAAAAATTCTACACTATTGTATGTTGGAATAATAACAGTGACTTTATAAGACATAAATTTATTTTTATGTTAAGGTATTATATAATATATTATGAATTTGTCTAAATCAATTAAAAGCAATCCTTTGGCTTACATAGCCATGAAATCAAAAGCCAATCCTAAAAAGATTTCAATGTATAAAAAAATTTATTTAAGGATTAAAAATTTGGAATTAATTGATAAAGACAAATATTTAGCTATTCATGATGACTGCAAAACTCAGGATATGGATGTTAACCTTCATTATCTCTATTATGGAGTTAAAGATGATTTGGCTACTCAGCAGTCATATATCACAGATGTATTTAACCTTGAATTTTATAAAAACAGATATAGTGTTGAAAATCCTGTTTTTGATTATGTTTTAGAAGGATTTTTTAAAAACAATCAAATCAATGTTTTTGACAGTAGGTATGTCAATACACTTGAAACTCCTATCTTCAATCAGTATTATGGGGGTCAAAATGATAAACTGCTTTCGGAAGTTAAAGATAATTGCTATATAACTGATAAGCGAACTTTAATTCCATATATTCAGCTTGAAAAACCTATATATTCAGATAAAATTAGAATTGGTGTTTTTACAAATGATCCTTTTGAAAATTTGGCCCCATGTCCATATATCCGACTTCATGCCCCATTTAATCAGCTAAGCAAATCTGATAAATACACCTTTTTCATGTATGGTATGGATAGCTATGTTATGATGGATATAGACAATATTTTAAGGTCTAAGCTATTTGACATTGTTGTTGTCCAAAGAATTTTGCCGTTTTTGGATTTGTTACTGGCCAGATGCAAAAAACATGGTATTAAAGTTGTTTATGAAACTGATGATGATTTGTTGGGTGTTGAAAAAAACAGTCCTTCTTTTGAATATGTTGACAGTGTCAGAAGTCAAATAACTAATTTCATTGATAATGCAGATGCAGTAACTGTTACTACTCCTAATTTGGCTTCCAAATTTGATTCAGATAAGACTATGATAATACATAATTATTATGTAAATACTGTTTTTGATGTTAAAAAAGATATTAAAAGAGGTGGTAAATTAAAGTTAGGGTATTATGGAACATTAACTCATTCTAAAGATTTGTTTTTAATTAAAGATGTTATTTTAAAGCTTAAAAAAAAATATGATTTTGATTTTGAGGTAATCGGAGGCTTTAATGCAGATGATAATATATGTGAAGACTGGTATGATGCTGTTGAGCTTCCTTCAAATAATATGTGTTTTGAGGTATTTATGCCATGGCTTTCAAAAGTGGCTAATTGGGACGTTGCATTAGTTCCTTTGGAGAATTCAAAATTTAATTTGGGAAAAAGTGAATTAAAATACATTGAATTAGCAGTATTGGGGATTCCAGGCGTTTATAGTGATATGCCTGTTTATAATGGTGTGGTTAAAGATGGTGTCAATGGTTTATTAGCGAAGGATACTGAAGAATGGGTTTTAAAAATTGAAGAATTGCTTTTGGATTTGTCTTTAAGGGAAAGTATTCGTAAAAACGCTCTGGAGGATGTTTTGAAAAATTATTCTTTAGATGATGTTGTAAGTATGTGGGATGAACTATTTTCAAAATTGATTTAATTTTCTTTAATATTTTATAAATTTTCCTTGATTTTTCTTAAAAATTATTATAATAAATGATTTAGCTACTTATTTTGGACATTATTTCCATAGTATAAAGTGTTTTTATATAGTTCTTTGTTTAATATATGTTAAACTGTATATTGTTGTTGTATATTTGCTTGCTAACTGTTTTAAACAATAAGGTTAATCTAGTTTTATGTAAAATTTAATTTTATTTAGCTCCTATTTTCCAACAGTTTCGGGTGTTTTAGTTGTTGCAGTATTTATTTAAGTATTAATAATTGTTATAGCATT
>ERZ791753.195-NODE-195-length-69823-cov-5.960498_pt1 | contig 69823 bp, 76 predicted proteins | sample MGYA00509951_ERZ791753 | MGnify/ENA primary metagenome ERZ791753 (study PRJEB30046, sample SAMN00792026) | human gut metagenome | study: EMG produced TPA metagenomics assembly of the A metagenome-wide association study of gut microbiota in type 2... | reverse complement strand
GGGGCCGTCGTTGAGGGTGACGCCGTCGCGCAAAGCGGCCAGCGCCTCGGGCGTGGGTTCGCCTTCCACCTGGACGTAGTAGATCTTGCCGGTGCGTTTACCCGGCTGGGTCAGCTTCGCCTGCAGCGCGCCATCGTTGGTCAGCACCAGCAGCCCTTCGCTGTCGCGATCGAGTCGACCTGCGGCGTAGACGCCCGCCACGGGAATAAAATCTTTCAGCGTGCTGCGCCCGGCCTCGTCGGTAAATTGCGGCAACACATCATAGGGTTTATTGAACAAGATCACAGTTTTTGGCTGGCGTTCTTTACGTTGTCTGGTGACTTGTTGTGTGCTGAATCGCTCAACGCGATGTTTTCTAAATGAAGTTTTCTGCATGGTATTTTCAGGCTCTATCAATTGCCGCATTATAGCCTAATTACGAATGCCTTTCATGGACGCAAACATTCAGGTAGTATTGACATGCTCATTACAAATTATTAACAAAAAATTGCTCAAACCGATTCGCAACACAGGCAGGAAGGCGACACGGACGCGATAGCTCCGGTTAGCGGGATGACCCGGTACTCCGAAGCTGGCCGACTCAGCCAACACCAGGCTCGCGTGAAGAGGGAAGAGCAGAACCAGAAGCGCTCGAAGGAGAGGTTAATGGAAAGCAAAGTAGTAGTTCCGGCGGAAGGTCAAAAAATCACCCTGCAAAACGGCAAACTGAACGTCCCTCACAATCCGATTATCCCGTTCATTGAAGGTGACGGTATCGGCGTTGACGTTACCCCAGCGATGCTGAAAGTGGTTGATGCCGCCGTTGAGAAAGCCTATAAGGGCGAGCGTAAAATTTCCTGGATGGAAGTTTACACCGGTGAGAAATCGACCCACGTCTATGGCCAGGATGTCTGGCTGCCAGCTGAAACCCTCGATCTGATTCGTGACTACCGCGTTGCTATCAAAGGTCCTCTGACTACCCCAGTCGGCGGCGGCATTCGTTCCCTGAACGTGGCGCTGCGCCAGGAGCTGGATCTCTACGTCTGCCTGCGTCCGGTACGTTACTACCAGGGCACCCCGAGCCCGGTTAAGCACCCGGAACTGACCGACATGGTTATCTTCCGTGAAAACTCCGAAGATATCTATGCAGGCATCGAGTGGAAAGCCGACTCTGCTGAAGCAGACAAAGTGATCAAATTCCTGCGCGATGAGATGGGCGTGAAGAAAATTCGCTTCCCGGAACATTGCGGCATCGGCATCAAGCCGTGCTCTGAAGAAGGCACCAAACGTCTGGTTCGTGCAGCCATTGAGTATGCGATCACCAACGATCGTGATTCCGTCACTCTGGTGCACAAAGGCAACATTATGAAGTTCACCGAAGGCGCGTTCAAAGACTGGGGCTACCAGCTGGCTCGCGAAGAGTTCGGCGGCGAGCTGATCGACGGCGGCCCGTGGGTGAAAATCAAGAACCCGAACACCGGTAAAGAGATCGTGGTAAAAGACGTGATCGCCGACGCCTTCCTGCAGCAGATCCTGCTGCGTCCTGCGGAATACGACGTTATCGCCTGTATGAACCTCAACGGCGACTACATCTCTGACGCGCTGGCGGCACAGGTTGGCGGTATCGGTATCGCCCCGGGCGCCAATATCGGCGACGAGTGCGCGCTGTTCGAAGCGACTCACGGTACTGCGCCGAAGTATGCTGGCCAGGACAAAGTGAACCCGGGCTCCATCATCCTGTCCGCAGAGATGATGCTGCGCCACATGCAGTGGTTCGAAGCCGCAGACCTGATCGTCAAAGGCATGGAAGGCGCTATCGCCGCCAAGACCGTGACCTATGACTTCGAACGTCTGATGGAAGGCGCTAAACTGCTGAAATGTAGCGAGTTTGGCGACGCGATTATCGCGAACATGTAATCTGGCCCCCAGATTATGTCAGAACGGGAACTTGGTGGTTCCCGTTTTTATTATTAGTTTTCGAACGGTTATCAAAATTTTATCAAAACAAGTTATCAAAACCCCTCCCGAAAAACCTCATAAGGCCACCGTTGTCCACCCCTTCCCTCGATCATCATGGTACCTATCCGTTTGTTGTTGAGTTTTATGTCCAAGTAAATCTTTCGTGTTTATACCCTGGGCTTTATATAACCGCTCGGAAAGCGATCTTTGTTCATGGAAAGTTGCCGGTGTACCTTGTCCCCAGTCAATATCTGCACTGTCTCTTGCCTTGCTGAAATTCATGGTCAGTGTTCTGGGTTTCACCTGTGCTCCTCGCTCAGCCTGTGAGGTGGTTCTAAAGAAATGAACCAAATAAGGGCTTACTGCATAATCCCGGCAACGACTGATTACATCTCGGAGGCTCCAGTTGATTGCGTTGCAACGCAGAGCTAATGGTATAGCGATTTTGCTTCCGGTTTTCTCTTGCTCAACGTGTAGATGATCGTCCCAGATGTCCGAGAATTTCATACGGGATATATCACCTAGTCGCTGTCCTGTTACTATGGCTAAAAGCATGGCGTTCCCCATGTATTTGTGATTTTCATCGGCTATATCAAAAATCTTTTGCCATTCCTCAAGAGTGAGGCGCTGGCGAGTGATCTTTCTACGAGGTTGTTTAGTTGCTAGTGCGGGGTTATAACCAGGAGGTACTTCTCCCGCATGCTGAGCTTCTTTAAAAACATCTATTAGGACAGAGCGAATGACCTGAGCCATTCTGGGTTGTCCCTCCGCTAAATATTCATCAAGAATTTGCGCAACATCTCGAACATTGACAGCGGATATTAATTTCATTCCTACCCGCTCCTTAAGCAGAGATACTGGTTTTGCTTTTTGTTTGATAGTGTTTTCTTTAATATCTCCGGACTTTAGTCTTTCCTGCTGAATCTTCCAGTAACGTTCAAGCCAGGTGTTAGTTGATATTGATTTTCCTGAGCTGGTGGAAATTCTGTCAGTGATTGCCATTATCTGGCGGGTTTGTTGTTCCGCCAGTCTTTTATTTGCTTCAATAGCTATTGCCGTAGCCTCTGCTTCATCTGTGCCTAGACTATGAAACTTACCAGTTATCGGGTGCTTATAACGCCAGTATACTTTATTAACCTTTCTACTGTAGAGCGGGTATAAATTTGGAATAGATATATTATTTTTACGTGGTCTGGCAGCCATCGTTCAAAATCCTCTGCAAAAGAACAGGGTCGCTTTTCTTTACTACAGGAGTGGTCAATGTACCGACCAACTCAGCATCCTCCCTGACGCGCCAGAATCGACCTTCTTTTTTGGCTGGGGGAGAAAACATATTCTGTTTAGCATAATTCCTGAGAGTGGAAACGCTTGGAGGATTGCTTCTATATTTCTCGTTTGCCCACTCTTCAAGGGTTAACATCTGAAGCATGTGTTTTACCTCATTATGGCCCATTGCTGGGCCAGTATCTGAAAATAAAAAATCAGTTTTGCATCAATTTTTGCAGCCCCTGATTGCCGGCAATTATTCGCTGCCAGATCGCTGATACATAGCGGGCCTGATGAATAGCATCAGCGAGGGCATTGTGACGAGACCCTTCAAACGGGATCGTTGTTTTGGGGTCGAAGCTAATGGCCTGGCCGAGCTCTACCATTGTTCGTACGTCCCGATCGTTCCAGTATTCCCACGGATAATCTTCAGCAATGCAATCGTAAGAAGAACGCAGAATAGAGTTGTCGAATGACGCACCGTTACCCCATACCTGCGCCTTTTTGCTCCCACCAGCGACATTATCAGAAACAAATTCTCTGAACTGGAGTAATGCATCCTGCAACGGGATAGCATCATCATTTACGATCGCAGAGCGTGCTTCGGAGGACTGCTTAAGCCACCAGATAACAGTAGATGGATCGATTACGGCGCCCCAGTTCACAGAGGATTCAAGGCATACGACTTTATAGAAACTTTCTCCAATTGAGCCGGTTGACGGGTCAAAAACAACCGCACCAATAGCGACGATAGGGGCGTTATTTTTTTTACCCATGGTTTCCAGATCAACCATAACGTGAACATAATCAATTGGCTGATCTTCATCCTTATTATGATGACCGGATTCAATATCTACAGCATCCGTTTGATGAACAACTTCATCTGTTTTTTCTTTTTGGTTAACCTTGCCTTTAACATCAACAAGACCGTCAATGGAAAATACTCCTTCCCCAATTTTTGAAACTTCAGGCTGCCTGGTCTTGGTAAGGTCTTCGGTTACCCACTTCGGATCCGTAGGGTCGCTAATCCCTTCAACATATTCGCCGCGCTCGGAGGCCAGAACCTGATTAGCGTCTGGGCGTTGCTTTTGAGCCTCTTTTACCAGTTCGGTACCAACTGCTTTAAAGTCGGAGGAGAGTGTTTCCAGGTTTGCGCTGCTATCCTCTCCGGCGATTGCTTGGTTTATTGCATCCAGAGTGACTGCTGCAGATGGAATATGCCCCGCCTTGGCAAGCGTTTCAGCGCTCGGGGTATCATGCTTATGTTCAGTCAGATTCGCGTTGATGTAGCCACGCAACCGATCTGGAAAAGGAGTTATTCCACTGGATGCTTCCCTGATCAGTGCAAAAATCGCTGCACGGGAATAATCAAGGATGCCTGGTGTGCTCCGTAATGCTGCAGACCATTCTTTAAATGGACTTTCTTTCTTCTGTACTATTTCCTTCGCGCGGCGGTGGACTGATGCCGGAAAATTATAGATGTCAAAATCCATAGGCATCGTTGCAAGCGCGATCTCTATATCCAGAGTATCCAGCGAATGCTGATAATCCGGATTGCGGTCAGTTTTGTTACCGCCGCCAGCATTGGCGCCGGCATCGGTTTTGTTTATTGAGGTGATATAGTTTCCAGCAGCCCATTCCTTTGTAAGGATCCCGCGGTCAATGTGTGACGTTTCAAGCCACAATTTGGCGAACTGAATTTGCTTGCCGAGCTCATGGCGTTTCCCCACAGGAAATACGCTCTTAAATGCACTGGTAAATTTCCACAGGCCAGGCATATCATATTTTTTAAGCTCCGGAATATTTTCTGCCGTCAGCAGCAGATTCTGCACACCGTGATTATCCGTATCCATTTCCATCGCTGAAAGGCGGTTACGATGAGGAATGCTAATGTGATACACGTGACGCTCGTCGGCCATATACTGGGCAAGCAGCTGCGTGCGGAATGACATTTCCGCCAGGTTGAAGAGTGCTTCTTCATTGTTCGAATAGTCCTCTTCATCGCTATTTGCAGGAGAGATATCGTTTTCTGGTTTACTGGAGGGCTGTGGTTCAGCAGCCGCCGGCGCAACGATTTTTTGCCATGTCAGCCCGTCTTCACCACCAAGCTCGTAGCGATCGCACCAGGTGTCATCCAGTACACCTTCTTCCGGTAAGTCATCAACGATGAGCCAGTTGGTGCGGATCGGCAACTGATGGCTGGCGCCGCGGCCAACGTTAATTTCAGCGTCTTCCAGGATGTCCAGGATTTTGCGCTCGGCGCGAGAATCGGATTTAGCAGAGAACCAGCAGAAGAGACTTTTCGCTTCGTTTGCTTTTGCCTTCGCTTTAATGAGATACGGGTAGTTGTTCATTGCGTTTGGGCTCCTTTGGATTGTAAGATACCCGGCAGCTGATGGCAGCCGCCCTGGTGGTGGTCATTGGTCAAAACTCGATTCCGGAAAGCTTTGGTCGGCTGACCGGGTACTTAACCCGCCTCGCGCGGGTTTTGTGCTTTATGGGGCTGGCGAATCGCCCCGCAGCAGCTGTGATACGCGAACGTCGTCAAGCGCTCGCAGGATAGGCTCAAAAGTTTTATGGGCTGGCAGTTTAGATACCGCAGTGATCACTTCTGTAACGGTGATGTCATCGCCGCGGGGGCTATAACCACCGCCTGGGCCACGCTGTGAAATAACCAGGTTACCCGCCCGCAGCTTTTTGAAGATCTGCTCAAGGTATGAAGTAGACAGCTTTGACTCTTTACTGATGGCCGTCAGTGAAACGGGCGAGCCGTCATAGAGCTTATTCAAAGTGGCGGCGGCCTGGACAGATGCCAGAACGCGTTTCATTCCAAATTCCATAATCACTTCTCCGGCCGTAACGGCCATTGGTCAAAACTCGATTCAAAAACTCACTGCAGGCTGTTGGTCGTCAGCCATTTTTTGTGCATTTCGGTAGGGGAGGCACTGGCCCTGTACTTTTTGTTCATCGGCGTTTCTGTTGCAACTGGCCTCTGATGGATAAACACCGATCAGAACATCAGAGCATTCACCAGTGAGAGCACATACGCTGATGACAAGGGCAAACAGGGTATTCATGCCTCAGCCTCAGGGTTTCCTTTCTGCGCCAGTAAGTAACACAGCTGGCGTAGTCTCACCTCGAACCAGTTCAGGCGGGTCGCCTGGTTCCCGGTAGGTACTCGGGCAAAATCCTTCATAGTTATCTCCAGTTAACTCATTATTTGGATGTGGTTTTGCAATGCGGCGCCGGGTGCCTCCCGGTGACGGCAGCCAGTTAACAACTACCGCCGACAACTTTTTCCCCACAACGTGTGAATAACCGCCATGTTTACTTTTTTAACTGTGTCGCGTGCGCATAGCCGCATTCACCGCATTGCAAACCCTGATTTTTTATTTTCACTGCTTCGACGCGCTTCGTCGGTGGTGTCGTGACGCTGATCTTCACGATTGAGCTTTTTCACCCTGCAATTCACCACCACGAAGCGCGCAGGATTTCCATTACATTTCAGAAGAGGCGCAGTCTGCCGGCTTACCTGAAAGTGCCGCGGTAAACTCGCTGAAACTCAGTGCCTCTTCACCTTCAGAGAGGTTTTCAAAATAGTCTTCGTATGCTTTATCCATACTTATTTCCTTCCCTTAAGGCCGGGCAGCCGAACATTGAACCTGCTGCGATTGATATTGCTGTCATCTCATCCGGTGTTTCGTATGCCGCCGGCAGCTACTTCGTGAGCTTCCTGCCTCGATGACGTCATAGGACGGAGATAGTATTATCGATATAAACTACAGCTGTCAATTAAAACTGATGATTTAAATTTCAGAATTGGATGTGAGGTGGGGAGCAGGCACAAAAAAACCGCCCGAAGGCGGCGCTTATGAAGGGGAGGAAGGCTGTTCTAGTCTTTCTTTCGTTTCATTAAGTATTCGTTCATGAAAGCATCGAGTTCTTCCAGCCTTAACTGCATTAACCCGACGAATCGTTCTTGCTCCACTTGAGGAAGCTGATCGTAAATTTCTATGAGCTTTTTGGTCTCCGGGGTAAGGACATAGATATCTTCCGATCTTGGCGGCTGCAGCGTCTCTTCGTCTTCATCTGTCATGAAAAACCAATACAAAGGTTTTCCTGTTATATCAGGAAGTTGCTCAAGCATTTCTTTTCTGGGAAGGATTCCAGCCTGACACCAGCCATTCACTGATTGGGATGTCGCACCGATCCTCCGCCCCAGTTCTGATTGAGACATTCCTATCTCATCTAAGACTCGTTGCAGTCGAACACCAAAGTTCATCTTCATCCACCCAAACAAACACATGAGAAAGATTATACAGATTTTTTCTTCAGGCCTTATATCGAATGATTTGACACTATCGAAATAAACTGATTAAACTGTAATTCAAATTTACAGTTCTTAGTGGAGCAGCGCATGAAGCCATCACTTCAAAAAAAATTACTTGCCGTGTGTAGCCAATCGGAAATCGGACGGCGGCTTAATCGGCGAGCACAAACAGTAAATGGTTGGTTCAAACATAAAGTTCCTGGCGAGTTGGTTCTGAAAGTCAGTAAGGCATTGGAGTGGAAAGTTACTCCGCATGAACTCAGGCCAGATCTCTACCCAAACCCAACGGATGGATTACCGAAGGAGTAAGCATGCAAACCATCTCTTTTAAAAATCATAACCCGGTAATGGGCCTGCAACTGAACTCAGAAAATCAGTTTTCCGGTCTACGCCGGGCTCGGATGAAGAGTAGAGCAATTTTTGCTGCCGTTCAGGAATGGGAGTCGACTTTACCTGGACGTGCACAGGACCACATCGCGCAGCTGGTGGATGAGCAATGGAGAAAACAAAACGGTCGCGGAATAAACGTCAATAAACAGAATCTGTACCGCTACCTGAAAAACGAATCCGGATCAGAGAAGTACACCAGCTACGTCATGCAGCTTTCAGGAGCGATCGCTGATGCGATGCCTATTGAGATTGCGCGCAAACACGGATTGAAACGTGGATTGACTGAAAGCGAGCTGGTGGCTCAAGCAATCAAAGAGTGTAGCGAAGCGCACCAGGCAAAATTGCTTGGTGCTCCGTTGCAGAAGTTAGAGCGTGAAATTCGGGAGGCAGCAATTGCACTTTTTAACATGCTTCCTGCAGATGCGGCGGGACCACTTCTGGCGAGCATCAGCGCCGTAGCGCCGCAGTTTTTCTAATCGAGTTTTGACAATGACCACCAGCACCAGCTGGTTAATAAGAGGTTTTAGATGGCCCGCATCAGAACAGTTAAACCTGAATTCTGGACAGATGAGAAGGTGGTGGAATGTTCAATTCCAGCGCGTCTCCTGTTTATCGGGTTGTTCAACTTCGCCAACGACATGGGATGCCTTGAGCGTTCGCCAAAACGGTTGAAGATGCAGATCTTCCCTGCGGACGCGCTCGATTGCGAACCACTAATACAGGAACTGATTACTCATGGATTACTCATTGAGTATTCAGTGAATGATGTCTGCTATTTACAGATTAAAGGTTTCCTTAAGCATCAAAAAATAAACAGGCCTTCAGCTTCAAAAATACCTCTTCCGCCAGAACTCACTGAGTATAAGGCAGGAGAGGAAGAAAAGAGAGCTCCTAATCAAGGAGGGCTCAGTGAGGACTCAGTGAATCCTCATGGAGGACTCACTGACGGAAAAGGAAGGGAAGGGAAGGGAAAAGGATCAAACCCCACTCTCTATGCGCACAAGGGAAATGTTTTTCAGGAACCTCAGTATCTGCCTGGAGTAGATATTCCGATCGGGAAATTCGCCATGCACGACCTTTGGCTGCCGTCACAGGACTGGCCGCGACTGGCTGCTACCTGGGGAATAGCGCTTCCCGAACCGGCATACCTGCCAACAGAGCTGGCAGAGTTCACTGCGTACTGGAAATCCGAGGGGAAAGTGTTCACTCAGATTCAATGGGAGCAGAAATTTGCCCGCAGCGTGATAAGTGCCAGAGCCAAATCCAAACCACAACCAGCAACCGGAGGTAACGGCAATGCAAGAATTCAATCAGTTAACACCGCATCCCGGGCAGTCCAGCAAATTCAGGAAGCCAGAGAGCTCTGGGAGAAGCAACGCGGACTTGCTGGCGGCGGATACGGCATGGCGGCTATGGACGGTCATGGGGGAGATATTCTCGAACCGGTGGACCCAGAAGAACGGGGCGGCGCCCTCGGATATGTGGATTGCCCAGATTGGATCGATGAGTGATGCCCAGATTACCCTGGTCTGCCGCCAGTGCATGGAGCGCTGCGCCGCGGGTAACACATGGCCACCGGATCTGGCTGAATTCGTTGCTCTGGTATCTGCCAGCGGTGCTAACCCGTTCAATCTGACATCCGAATCTGTAATGGCGGAATACAAGCGCTGGAGGAATGAGTCTTACCGATACTCGGGCAGCGACAAATACCCATGGAAACAGGATGTTCTGTATCACATTTGCATTGAGATGCGCAGAACCGGAGTTGAGAGGAACCTGACGGAGGGAGAGCTGAAAAAACTGGCAGAAAACTTACTCACGAAATGGACCAAACACCTGGCTAACGGGTTTTCGATTCCGCCAATTCGTCAGCAGTTGGCAGCACCGAGACATCCAGCAGGACCGACGCCAGCGCAGATTCTGATGGAAGAGTACAGACGCCGAAAGGCGGCAGGTTTAACCAAGTAAACGAGTTTTGACCATGACCAAACAATCAAAAACCAAAGTAACCAAAGCACAGATGGTGCTTGCCATCGTTAGCCGGACGCCAGAATGCGTCTTGCAGGATGTCTGCGATGCGCTGGACTTGCAAGCCAGTACAGCAGGTAACTTGCTGCGGCAGCTCCATGCCGCGGGAAAACTCCATCGTACCCATAACGGCTGCCAGTATGTCTATCGAGTGGTTGCAGGCGTTGAGGTTCCCGATGTTGCCCTGCCGCAGGCTACAACAAAATTATCTGAAGAGGATGTGAAAAAAGTCCAGGACGCACTGTCCCTGGCTAAGATGCTGGAAGACAAAAAGCTGTGGCGCCGGGCTGCGACTGTTTACACATCGACGCTTGGGATGGCTACAACAGCAAACGAACTCTGGTTGCTTGCCAAAATGCGTAACCGCTGCCTGCGCAATGCTGCGAGGTGCTGATTATGCCCAAAATGGAATCAACAGCAGCTGGTACGGGATGTCAAAGCTAAGTTTAATTATTCCGGGGTGAGGTAAAGCTGAGATGTCCGCTGAGTGCTATGAGCGGACATTGCTAACATAGGAATGTACTAATCTGTGTGGGCAGGCTAGGAAGCCTCTGATGGAAATTTGTTAAATTTTCGACCATGCTTTTTGTCCAAAGAAAACTTCAGTAGAATGAAGATGATGGACACGGTAGAAGAGCTTAACGGAACATACTTCTATAAAGGAGTAGCTAATATTTCGGCAGGCGAACTTTTTTCTGGATTTTTTAGATGAAGTGAATGAATACTTTAACGGCATTGCAGATATTGTAACTATGCGAAATAATAATTACGTGAAAATAAGTTGTTTTCTTATGTGCCTATTAGGTTAATTCGGGTCGGCTACGGTGTAACGGCCAGATTGTAGGCGGTGATATTGAATTTTGAGTAATAAAAAACCCGCAGAAGCGGGTTAGTAGATGCTCATGGCTCAGGGGATAAAGCCAATTCTGAGGCAGGTTCCTCGGGATATAATCAGCACGATAAATTTTTGAACTGTAGTTTGGAGCTGATTAGGGTCCCATTGGGAGGTGTCAAATAAGCGACCTCGGTTCCAGGGCAGGAAGCCGTTATGCCTACCAATACCTTTCTCGCCAAGCACATCTTCGAATGAACCGCCATTCTCATTATAGATTCGCACTTCACCAGCACGAATCATCGGGCCAGCCCAAATGCGCGCACCAGGTATCGTCTGCATATCATCACAAACTAAATGCTCATACCAGTTCAGCATGAAAACATATGTCCTGCTCATGATGCCTTTACGATGGCTCGTAGGCTGGATATAAGCTCCAGCGACCTGGAAACAATCTATGTCCTGGCCATCTTCAACGAAGCTATAGTTACGAAGCCCAACCCGTCCAGTGGTGACGTTATTAGCCTCATCAACGACGCCAGATCGGAGAAGTTCCTGAATAATGTCTTGCTCGTTTAGCCCGTCATCTTCGTAGTCTAAAATCATGTTGCTCAGTTCAACATCGGGGATGTTCGCACCTACACGCTCAATGAGAATGTAGCGAACGACATCATCCTCTGGTGCGATGATTTCGTGTTCTGAGATTTTGAAAAGTGACCTGGAGGCAAGGAGGAAGCCGAAACGAACAGAACGAGTGTCCCCTGTGTGAGGCCACTCGCTCAGATCTTTTCTGTAGGATTCTATTAGTGTAGGAGCCATTTCTCAGCAGAACCATTAGCTTTAATATTGCTCATAATTCTACCATTAGTATCAAAGAAACGACGAATAGAATGTTCAATAACCTCAACGAGATCGGGCATTGATCGAGCCATCTCAGGGTACTGTTTTGCAGGTTTAACAATGAAACGAACGCGATCACCAAGCAGGACTGCTTCTGCCAACGGCTTAACCGTAGCATCAGCATTGTCCACATCATCTTTGAAGGTGACAATGAAGTGAAAATCTTCAGGCGCAGTCATCCCTTCATTGTCAAGTGTGCGCACCTGAAGCATATGCTGCTTAAAAGTGTGCGTGGCAATGATGCTGGTATGATCACGAATTGTCTGAATAGAACGTTTTTCGTTCATTACGTCGTGCATGTGTCCACCTTAGCTGTGGGCCGCATTGGCCTCTCCAGCGAAAACCGCGAAAGCATTGCTTATGCGGTCAACTAAGCCGTGGGCCACATTGGCCTCTCCGGCGTTCTCCATCAAGGGAGAAAAGGCTACGAGTATGCGTAGGTCTACATTAACTACTGACGCATTCGTCAGCAGTTGACTAAATCTACGTCATTACTCAAAAATGATCAAGCCGCTGGTTGTCAGTTACCCAGCAAACAAAGGGGGTTTGCTAGGTTGTCATTGCTTTTTTGAAGCTAATTAGACATCCAAAATCATCAATTGTTGCGGGGATTTGACCAATGGCACAATGTAGCACCTTGAACGTTGTGGGAAAGGATCTCACGTTTCGTTTCCTGCTTTAGCTGATCGCTATGGCTAACATAAATCGGGTTTGCAGCATCGCAAAACAACACCCTATGAGCCGGCGGCTTAATCACGCATCCAATCAGCGGCAAGCTGAGTGTCAAAGTATCATCCGAGCTTCGGACTGCATTGATAACGTCATCTTTCACATCCAATGTGTGCCGCAGGCGCTTTCTGTCTTCACGCTCTGCTTTGATTTCCATTGACCGGCGAGCAGCCTGTCCACCGAGATAGTAGGCGCCAGCAAGCACCATGATGACGGCTGCAGCCGTCAACAGGTACTGCCAGGCCTTAATGTAAAGGCCAAGAATCCTTACGCGATTCCCTTCTGGTATTTGCGAACCTGAGACCAGGCAATGAACACGGCAATTGCACCTGTGGCCACACCGAACACAATCCTAAGAGTGTCACCGCTGGAAATGTTGTCCTGAGCCTTATCCATTGCATGAGTGATCTGCGGATGTAAGCATCCCGGTAAACCGGACCATTCTCTTTTAGAGAATATCCAAAAAAAGGTTTAGTTATCCTCTGTGGGGCCAACGTCTGCTCCGCGCTCACAGCGGATCTTAAGCTTTTTTAGTTTGTCCTTCCTGCGTCAGAAACGGGCTTTATCTCTCAGGATCCACCAAACTATTCATTGGGATGTACTGCGCAGCTTTACGCGCATATTGGTCAACCAAAGGTGCCAGCCGAGTGAAATGCTCGCTGGCGCAGTGCGCATCAAGTGCCGTAGGGTCAGGCCACTCTTCAATGAAAATAAAATGCCCCGGATCCTTTTCATCCCGGTACAAATCATAAGCAATACACAGAGGCTCTCGCTTCGTTGCCGCGATGAGCTCGCGGTATAAAGGGAGAACCGTGTCGACGCACTCGGTTTTGATAAAATCTTCGGCGATGACCTTTAGCATGTGAACTCCTTCATTAAAAATGGCTAGGGCTTTTGAGGGATAGTGCCAGTCTGAATAGCTATTTCAAACAAAAGGTCCGCTGTTCACTTAAAGCAGACCTTCATCCTAGTCAGATTGTCCGCGACGTGCCAGTGGCGGACATTGATAATACATTGGTGTATTAATTAATATGGGGCAGGTCAGAGCACATCACTTGTGACCGCTGGGATGCCTCCCTGCATGGCTCGTCGCCAGTGTGCTTTGTGTTAGGCTCAAGTAACCCTCAATTCATGATAAAAGGAAATTAACAAAGTGAGTAGAAACCCGTGTGAAGTACATGAATGGCATGCTCTCGGCCGAGAAGCATCATTAGTCAGGCACCTCATTGGGTCAGGTGCTACGGCTATAGGTAGGGCCAATTACGCAGATAAGATGGGCGAATATTACACTGCGTTCTTTGGACTTTCAGTTGGGTTAGAAAGGCTTTCAAAGTTAATACTGGTTGCGCATTATGCTATTGAGAACCAAGGAAGAATGCCTGACGAGCGAGTTGTGAGAAAATTTGGGCACAAACTAATTGACTTGACCAACGAGGTTGAGAATATTTCTGAAAAAATGCAACTGTCGCTGAGCTATTCACGCCCTATACAAGAAATCCCCCAAAAGATACTAGAATGTCTAGATTCATTTGCTGATGCTCGACGAGGTAGATACGCAAATTTTGCTTCATTAGACAACCCCAATTTAACCGGTGATGAGCCTGTTAATAAATGGTGGGGCGAGGTAGCGGAGTGCATACTGGAAAAGCATTATTACGGTAAGGTCGCTCAAAGACGTGTTGAAGGTAGTGCTGAATTAATTGATGCTATGATTTCACCGTTTACGATGGTGATACACACGAATGAGAATGGGAATACTATGCTAGACGTTAAATCTGCCTCTATACGCACTGGCCAAAATGCTATTGTGCAAAAGTGGGGGAGGTATTATTCTTTAGCTATCGTTCGCTGGCTTGCAACGGTTTTATCTGAGCTCTCCCATATCGCTTGCTATAAACATGGTATAGACGGTTTTTTTGGTCTAAATGAATACTTTGATAGTTACACTGTTGACGATAGTTTTTTAAAAACTAGAAAGGTATGGCCTCTTTAGCAACAAAAAGCCAGACAAGCACCAGCACATTGCGCCTACAGCATTGGGCTCGCAACAAGTTGCGAGCTTGTGACCTCTCCTCATTACTCAATACTCCTCGATGTAAGTATGCATTCCGAACGTCCGCTGTTCGCTCACTGCGGACCTCCAGCTAAGTTCGCCATGTCATAACAGGAAAGCCCATTATACACTTGTATAATGGGCTTTCCTGTGCTGATTCGTTGGCTTGCTTCCCTTCATTATTAAGTGATGCCACCATTGAGAACCTGTTCCATAGGGAAGCATTACAGCTCTTCGCTCGAAGCAGACCTTCATCCCATTCAGATTGTCCGCTCTGTGCCAAGAGCGGAATCTGGAGCGCCAGAGGTAGCAACGTTTCTTATCAACGGTGTTGATCACCACAAAAATGACTGTATCCCTGTGATAGCGGATTTCGTCCTTTGTGGAGAAAAGATCAATCTAAACATGAGCATGGGTTAGCGAAAAGTGGCATTAAACGCTTGAACATTTTAACTAACAAGTATACTGTTTATTTATACAGTATTTGCATGAGGAGCTAGTTATGAAAGTGGAAATCACAATTGATCGCCAAAAAAAATTGCCGGATGGCGCTGTGCCTGCTCTGGAGAAGGAGCTACTGCGGCGATTGGATCAAAACTTTAATAACTGCAGTCTTGTGATTCGTCGGGCCAGCTCTGATGGGTTGACCGTGCTTGGTGGAATGGACGGAGATAAAAAACGTGTAGAGGAAATCCTGCAGGACACCTGGGAAAGCGCTGATGACTGGTTCTGTTAAGTTGAGGTCCAGTGGCTTGCCTGGTTTATTTTGAGGATTTTGCTGTGAGTAAAAAACAAGAAATGCCGAACACCGGCTATGCAATTATCAGATGCGACGATGGGGTGATCGTTGCTCGTCTGACATCCTTTCCTGTGTGTGAGCGCGCTCTGATGTACCGGCGTGGCGACACTGTTTCGTTTATGCCTTTGCAGCCGGATGAGATAGTGGGGACGCTCTCTCTATTTTCGCAGATGATTGAAAAAGCTAGGTCTGTAGTTGGTGGACAGGATCAGTCGAACTCGGTTACACCCTTGTCGTCAAACTGACGAATCTGTAGGTATTGCGCCTTGGGGTCCCTTGGCGCATCCAATAATCTTTGAATAGCTATATTAAAAGTGTTTTTTATATGTTTTATGGATTAAAGCTTATTTAAATCACTAAGTTTTTCAAGAGGTTAATTTGACTAAATTAACAGGATAAAATGGTGGTTTGAATAAAAATCATTATTAACAATAGGTTGGTTCAATTTCTGTATTTAAAGGTTAGAAAGCATCTCTTTTATGTTGCTATTTTTTTTATATTTGCTATTACTTTTGTTGACGACGTTCGCTATAGAGCTAATACAGATGCCACTGTATCTTTTTATATAATACTTAGGGTGCGATTGATGAGTCGAGTAAATTCTCAACAAATGCAAATTATTGCTGCATTTACTTTTGGTATTATTTTTGTATCTGTTATTTTATTCCTTGTTTTTTACACTCCCCATCTGGATAGTAATAAGATGTGGGTTGTTCATGTTGTTATGTCCTTAGCTGCTGCTGGCGTTGCTGCTGTTCTTCCGGGGTTTATTGACCTCCAAGGTCGGCTGCCATGGCTAAACATGACTGCAGTGAGGACAGGTGGGGCGTTGGCAATTTTTTGTTTGGTCTTTCTTTATCCTATTAACAACTCCCCCCCACCAAACCCAATTCCGTATACGCCTACAACTAATTCATTAGATAAAGCGAGACGCTGGTTTGATTTAATCAATATTAGAGACTTTAAAAGTGCATATAAAGAACTAACTATGGTAAATAAAGAGCAACATAGCTTAGACTCATTTATTTCTGATGTTGAACCAATTATAAAATACTTGGGTGATTCTATAAGTAAGAATAAAGACGCTGATCAAGCCTTTTTATCTCCCCCTGCTAATGACTATCCTGTAGGATCATATCGTTATTATAGATTTCTAGCAAAATATAGCAATGAATCAGACACGGTAGCTCTGGAGGTTCTATTAGTAGGCGAGGAAGAAACTAAAGATTGGAAAGTTTATAGTTTTTCGTTTAAAAAGATAAATTCCAGTGGGGCTTTGGTTCCAGTAATACCATGGTGAGTTCCAGTAATACGGATTTTGGTGCATATTGCTTCGTCTGATAACTATTTTTATAAGGTGGGGAAGTATGATTTATAAAGCTTTTATCTTATATTTATTACTCATTGCATCTGTAAGGGCTGATGTCAACTTAAATGTTCCTCATTTCATGCAGAATACTCCTGTATGGTGTTGGGCGGCTGCCGCTCAACAGATTATTGCCTATAAAAAGGGAATAGGAAATACACCCTCCCAGTGTCAGATTGTAGAGGTTGCTACAGGTTTGGGACCGGGTGAATGTTGCCTTAAAAATAATCCTCTTTGTTACCATGGGGCGGGATTCAACATTGTTGCTAATGTTATTTCTTATTTTGGGGGGGCGTATTCTAACTATGTGTTGCCTGCTAACCCATATGTTATTGAATCAACGTTAGCAACCGGAAGGCCTATTCTTGCACAATTGGCAATGAGTGGAGGAGGAACCCATGTGGTTGTTATCCGTGGGATAAGAATGTTACCTGCTCCAGCGCTTATCGTAAACGATCCATTAATGATTGCTCCAATGTTTGTTCCATTTATCAATCTTGCAAGTATTTGGATGGATGGCATTGTAATAAACTAAACTAGTTTCGTGGCATTATACCCTATTTGCAATAGGGATTTGAATTTTTAAATATATTTATGGCGCCAATTTAGAGTGTAAGCATTAAACCATGAAATACATTGCTAGATTGATTTTTTATTGATAGTATGAAGTTATAGGCCTGAACAACCTATACCTGCTGCGTCGCGGAGAGAAACCATGACGCAAATCCCCGAAGTATCAAAATCCCATCAGACTGGTGCTCCTTCATCGAGCGCCGGTTTGCTATCGTCTTCAAAACTAACTTTTCGACAGCTGGAAGTTTTCGATCTGCTGGTGGCCTACATCAATCAGCATGGCTACCCACCTACGCTATCTGAGCTGGCCGATATGCTCGGCGTTAGCTCGTCTAATGCTGTCCTGTTGCATCTGCGTGCGTTAGAGAGAAAAAATTTTATAAAACTCTCTCGCCGTGTCTCCAGAGGAATTTCCATCGTCGGGCGAAAGGAGCCTGTGCTCGCCGTGCAGCTGCTGCAGGAAATGGTCGCTGAAGAACCCGGCGCGCGTGAAAGAGCGATTGAGTTTTTGCGACTGCTCGGTGATCAGCCATGAAGAAAAGTTGGTTTTTATACGAGCAACTTTCAGAAGCTGAGGCTACAGAGCTGGTGGAGCGATACCGTAAAAATAACTGTGTGGTTGAGAAGAGCTTATCCAGAGACTTTGCATCGTGGGAGATCCGCGTGCTGTTGCCGGAATCGAAGAAGCCGCCACGGATTGACAGGACCTACATACAGAAGATGTGGAGGGACTGATGCGAGCTTTGCTTAACGTGGATATTGCACGCCATCTTGGAATTGTGCTGCTTAAGCCGGGTAGTGAATTAATGCCGTTATTCGGTGCCGGCCGAGTTCTTGTGGAAATACCGCCGGCAAGCATGAAAAAGATACCCAGCGGGCGTCTTCCTGATGCCCGGCAGACGTTGCGGGATGATATGGGGCTCAGACCATTTTTCATGAAGAAAGCTGTTATCACTGCGGCTGGTGGTGTTAGTGCTTTAGAGTCATGGTTGTGCCGGCAGGTTAAAAACTGTCAGTGGGCACATTCCGATTACCATCACCATGAGCTTGTCCCATTTCGCCATTCGACGGGTGTAATAATCGCATGCTGGCACTGTGATAATGAGCTGAAAAACCAAACAGCACAAATCCTCGATCAACTGGCAGGTGTTAATAACGCTGACTGGATAATCGACACTGCCCGCATCGCGCTTGGGCTGGACGCTCAGCGATCACTGTCACTGGCGGAGCTATGCTGGTGGGCGGTAGGCGCCGGAATTGGCGATGAAATTACAGAAGAAATGGCGCGCCGATCCCTGCGTATTAAATACGATGGCATTAAATCGGTTTACAGGGAGAGTGAGATTGTTCCGTCGGTACCGGCCACCAGCATTCTTTCTCCTCGTATCGAAAAAGCAATCAGGCCAACGGCAATAGCAACGCCGGACAAACCTCTGTTACCTGTGAACGTCGATCCTGTTGCACCGGCGACACTATTCGCCAGACCTAAGCGGAGCCGATGGTTATCAGCTGACTTTATCTCATGGGTTAAAAAACAGCCGTGTATGTGCTGCGGGCAGCCAGCAGATGATGCACACCATCTTATTGGCTGGGGGCAGGGCGGCGTAGGCACCAAGGCCCACGATGTTTTTACGATCCCATTATGCCGCAAGCACCACCGTGCTTTGCACCATGACCCTGCCGCTTTTGAGCGTGAATACGGCACCCAGCCGGTATTGATCATTAAATTGCTGGACCGGGCATACTCGCTCGGCGTTCTTTCCTGAGGAGCTTTAAAAATGAGAGATATGTACGAAATATTGGACCGTTGGGGAGCTTGGGCGGCATCTGACAATAGTGGTGTTGACTGGCAACCCATTGCTGCTGGGTTTAAAGGTTTGCTACCTCATGGAAAGAAAACACGCCAGCAATGCGATGATGATGAAGGAATCATGATCGACGGTTGTGTAGCGCGATTGCGGAAATATAAGCCAGAAGAGTATGAGTTGATAATTGCTCATTTCGTAATAGGTATCTCATTAAGAACTATTGCGAAGAAATATAGATGTTCAGATGGAAAGATTAGGAAGTTATTACAGTCAGCTCTAGGTTTTATAGCTGGCGCGTTATTATGTTGTAAATAAAAACACACAGGCCATAAAATGGCCTGTATCTTATTTTTGTAATATATTTTGTTTGAATGAATTCACCTCTTGACATCTTTCTACTACTTTTGTGATATTATTTGCCACAATTTCAGCATACTGTAAATATATGTCATGAGATTTCTTTAGTCGTGTTTTTCCATGTTTTCTTTCTTTTTTGAAGCCAGCATTAATAAGAAGATCCTCGCAATTATCTAACTCTTCGAAAGAGATTGGTTTTGCTAAATCTTTAAAAATAACATGGTCCTCATTGAAGCTGGCAATAATCCATGTCTCAGTTGAATATGATGGGAGTAACAATACTAGATTCTCAGGAGCACTCTGTAACCCAAGTTTCATCAGCAGTGATGATTTGCAATATTCTCTTCTATTATCTTTAGTTTCATCAAAGCGATTTGGTAAAAAATTAAGCTGATCAACTATATCAGTATCCATTTGGATGATCAAACCATCAGCAGATGCTGCTTTAACAAGCGCTTCCCAATTTTTTCTAATAACAGCTTTCCTGATGTTTTCAGGTAGTTTTTGAAGAGCTTGCTCACTTTTTTTACCATATAAGGCACACCACTTTGCTACGCCAACGTAGCCATGTCTTTCCCATGCTCCCGTAGAATCTTGTTGGGGCGCAATATGTCTTATTTCAATATCTTTACCTTCATTACGGCAAATTTCCTCAGCAACCCTACGTATGACAGGAATATCCGATGGACCTTCACATACCAGTAAAAAAAGAAGAGGTTTTTCCATTTTTAGAACTCCGTCGGCATGCCACCAAAGGCTCCCGAAAGCCAAATTTCTGATAATTTCATTCCAAAATATTGTTCTTCCCACATCTCCCTAGTCATATCTTTGGGAGGGGCGATGCGAGTAAAGATGCTTTGTCCATCAGCAGAACGAGAAGCGACAATCAACCTATGTTCTTCGTTAAAGAGGTCGAGCGCATCTAATGTACATGGGTTATGAGTTGTTAAAAATATCTGCTTTTGGCAATGCTTTTCACTACTTAAAAACAACACTATTTTCTCCATCAATTTACGCACTAGTCCAGGGTTTAAAGCACTGTCCACATTATCAAGCGCAAAAATGTTTGGAGAGTTTTTATGTGCAATTAGAATTAAAACAAATAATATGAATAATGCCCCTTCACTTACATCATATGCATAGAGATCATTAAAATTAGATTTCATGTACATATCTTTGTACTTAACTACTTTTCTCCCTAAGCTGACATGCTCAGAAACCAAAGAACTGTCAATGCTACTGGTAACACCTAAACTGGAAAACCAATCCAGAAGTTCAAAGAAGTTAATAATCTCGTTTGGTTTATCTCTTTCTGTATACTCTAATACTTCATTTAAGGCATCAGCTAATCTTCCACCATACAACCCCAATGGCGATTTATTGCTGTTGTCGGTTGTTACTCCACGTAGTATTGGTGTTGAGGGGGAGTAAATAGCATAGTTATCTAAATCACTAAGTTGATGTGATATCTTTTTTTCATTGTTTAACAATGCTCTGTAAATGGAAAGAATGCTATTGGTTTTTTTTAGTTCACCTTGTATTCTCTTGCCGGTAATAGTGCTTCCATTATTGGATCGACCAGCAAGAGTAACGCCTGAGTTATTTTTTAATGACTCTGCATTATATGAAAAACCATTGATGGCATTTAAACTCATTCTGTATGAGAGATCTTCTAACTCAGCCTCTAAGGTTAGGGTATTTCTCCGGTCCTTATTTCTGAAGGAACTTCTAAAAATCTCATGGGAAGATAATCTTGCACCTCTACGGGATAGTCGTTCATAATCTACCCCTCCCTCGACGGATGTGGAGATCATTGCTATTGCTTCAAGTAAATTGCTTTTACCTGAACCATTAGTGCCAATAATAACGTTGAGTCTGCCGAAATCTATTTTCTGATCCCAAATAGATTTGAATCCTTTAATTTTTAGGGATTTGATTTTTGACATTTATTTCCCCTTTGCGCAAAGTTGCATTAAAATAACACTCTCTAAGTTGCTTGTGGCCTACAAGTTCAATGTTACTCGGTAACACAATGGGTTCATTCTACATCAAAAATGCTAACGCGTACGCAAAAACTGTCGTAGTATGTTAAGAGTAGTTGCCTAGGTTCACAACTTAATCACTCAGACCTCGGCAGACCTCGGCAGATTTTGCATTAGAGGCTAGACCATTCCATGTTAGTCAACTGAGGCCTAAGCCTTTTTCTTATCCTTCAAGCCCCCCGTCACCTCAGAAGTACAGACTATCAAAATGCTAGAGAACTATAGTCGTGGTCCAGAACTGCTAGAGTTGCTTTAAAGCCGCGGCTTGGAGATAAGCCACAGGATACAATGTTTCTAACATTGACGCTTCGAATGTTTGGAGCATACATTATTGAGGTGGTGAATCCCCCTATGCGGAGGGGCGACCAGTCAGTTACAGAAACCTGTAAATGCAGCGCGGGCCATGCCGACTGGGGCATGCTCACCGGGAGGCACCCGGCACCACACTGTCACTAAGCATATTGAATATTTCATAGTGGGTTTACTTTTGCGGTTGCTCTTCTATGTTTATAGAACGTAACGGCAAAAGTGAATGCTTCCTGGTAAATCGGTAGCTCGGACTATTAGGTGCACCTTCTTTTCGTTACAGTCTTGGTTGCCAACTTTCTTCCCGCTTCTCTAAGCGGGTTTTTTTTGTTCATAATCTAGCCTGAGCACTGCTGGGGCTTTTCTCATCAGTAATCAGGTCAGGGTAATTGAATGACAGTGTGCTGTACTTCACGTGGAGGCTCATACGCGCAAGACTTGCACCATACTGCGGTTTTAGCTCAGAAGTTTGAGCGCTTCAACGGTAAATTGAACATAACAGGCGAGAGCACTGATAGCTTTAGGCAGTTCTTTGTTCCGAAAAGGTGGTAGCAAGAAAACAGGGGGAATGTCCAGGTATCACTACCCCTGCTTCTTGAAAAGTGGATAACCGTTAATATCTTTTTTTGAAAGTTTTTTTGTATCCTCGTCTTTCTTTGATGTACGACACCAGTGAACCCACTGCAACTAAAAGAAGAACAACAGCTAACGCTAGCATCATTATGGTTGTCATGTGAGTTTGTCCTCTTAAAGACTATGGATATTGTGGTTCGCGTGTGGCGTAGTGTGTGAGTTCATTGAGAAAATTCCTAACAGTATTTTTTTCTTAATTTGATAACAGATATAAAAATTTATTGTTGTTTTTTTAATGATTCAATATGCAGTGATTAATTATTGCCCGCTAGGTTATACAGTTTCCGAAAGATGTATTTTACTGGTTACATTGAATTGACCAGGCGCATATCGTGTAGCTAATGTGGGTGTGTGGTGAATCCCCCTGTGCGGTGGGGCGACCAGTCAATTTTTTCTTTGAGCACACACGCGGGTCTGTTGACTGGGGCAGACTTACCGGGAGGCACCCGGCACCACACATACAGCATAACCCCCTAAAGGCCTTCCATTGCGGCAGGCCTTTTATCTTGCCGATGCCAGAACGTTAATTTTCTGCCAGTAAGCCGAGACCCGTCTAACAGGTATTCATCGGCCGCATTGCCTAATGGGCTTACTTCTCTAATCTATACGAGCGCAGCAGTGGATGCATTACCAGAGATTATGATGATGTAAAGCCTAAGCGGTGGGAAGTTTGTCTTGAGTGAAAATCTTACTACAGTGAGGGCACATCAGCGCAGAGCCTTTCTGGACTCGGGTGTAACTATGTTCTGATTGGTTGGTGCAGCTAGGGCAGGTACATTTGATGAGGTAGTTGCGATTGTTTTTTGAGTTTTTGCGTTGTTGCATATGATATTTCCTAATGAATGGTCCGCAACAATACACTATCCCCGGGCACATAGCTCGCGTTGAATTATCTAGCCACCTATTCAGGGTGGTTTTTTCATTTTCAGGTACCTGGAATCATCATTGATAAGATTTCCTCCTGCCGGTCCTGAACCTTATCAAACACAAAGCACCCCGTTAACCCGGAGGTGGAGTATGTATCGAATGGACAAGCTAACAACAGGTATTGCCTACGGAACGTCCGCAGGTAACGCGGGGTTCTGGATGTTGCAATTGCTCGACAAAGTATCCCCATCCCAGTGGGCCGCTATTGGTGTTCTGGGAAGTCTGGTATTTGGCTTGCTGACATACCTGACGAATCTGTACTTCAAAATTAAAGAAGACCGGCGAAAAGCTGCTCGAGGTGAATAATGTCTCCGACACTACGTAAAACTGTTCTTGCGGCGGTGGGCGGCGGGGCCCTGGCGATTGCCTCTGCACTCATCACTGGCCCGATGGGTAATGATGGGCTTGAGGGAGTGCGATACTCCCCTTATCAGGATGTGGTAGGTGTCTGGACGGTTTGCTACGGCCACGCAGGTAAAGACATCATGCTCGGCAAAACCTATACCGAGGCAGAGTGTCGGGCGCTACTAAATAAAGACCTGAATACCGTCGCCTGGCAGATCAACCCTTACATCAAAAAACCGATCCCAGAAACAATGCGTGGGGCTCTGTACTCATTCGCCTATAACGTCGGAGCCGGGAACTTCCAGACCTCTACTCTGCTTCGCAAAATCAACCAGGGTGACCAGAAAGGTGCGTGTGATCAGCTGCGCCGCTGGACCTATGCCAAAGGTAAGCAGTGGAAAGGACTTATTACCCGGAGGGAAATTGAGCGTGAAGTGTGTTTATGGGAGCAAAGATGAGTCGCTTAACCGCCGTTATCATCGCAATAGCAATCCTGCTAATGTCCTGTGCCATTTCATGGCGTATGGGATGGAGTTCCCACGCTGATCACATCAATGCTCAGGCTGCGAAGAAGAGAGAGAAGGCCGAGAATGCCATTAAGCCTGTAGAGGAAAAGGCCGCGACTGCTAACGAAGCGGGTAAGGTCATCTACAAAACAATAACCCGCGACGTGGTGAAATATGTTCAGTCTCCGAATCGTACTGTGTGTAGGTTTGATGATGCTGCTGTGCAGTTGCGTCAGCGCGCCATCGATGCTGCCAACTCCATCCCCGGATTTGATGAGTCCGCCGTGCAAAGCAAGTGACGCAGGGAATGACAGCGATGAAGATTTACAGTCTGATGTAGAAACCGCTCAATGCCTGCGCCAGCTCCGTTTGGATAAGTATCGCTGGCAGGCGTACTATCGGGCGATGAGTAAGTAACAGGCATAGCACATGAAATAAGTGGCCTTAAGTGAACAAAAAATCTGAAAACAAGACATTCAAGCTTTCAGCATCGAAATGTTTGTATCTAATTCAGGGGATGTCATGCACTATAGGATCTCAAACCACTCTTAACTAAGTAGCCACTCATGACAGTAAACTTACTACCACAACTACCATGCGGTTATCGTTACGGCATTGAGCGCTCGATCCGGCCCCAGACTGGTGCGGAATTTTTTCCGCCACAAGGGTGTGTTATCAAATCTGTTAACTTTGGGGATGGTGTGGTTATTTGTGTGCCCATCCAATGGTACATTAAACAATTAGATTTATGGGTCACTGTCTAAGGAACCATCGAATAATATGTTAGTTACCAGCCTCGTTAGGGCGAACTGATAATTGCTCTCAAAAGACCAGCATAGAAGCCTGTTGCTCTGGTTGAATGTTCCGGCAAGTTGAAAATGATTGGTTCAATGAGCTCTTTCGATATTTAAATGCTATCGATAACTTAAATGAAGCTATCATCACGTTATCACTGCCAGCCAACACCGAAACGGCAGTGGTCAGTTAAAAAGCAGAAAAGCCTCTCTTGGGTGGCTCCTGAGAGATTTTAGTTTTCTAACTGGTACTAACCAAAGGTCGCATATCTATGCGGCCTTTTTTTTAGCCGGTTTCATGGCTTGAGGACATCCTGGACGAGAATATGTGACAAAACCAATCAGGGGAAACAGGAATGCCCTGTGAGCGGATTTACGAATCGGTGCGAACGTCTATCCCCTCCAAGGGATAAAAAAACGATATCCCTTTTAAGAGATAATGAGGAGAAGCAACTTGAAAACGTTGAAAGTCACTATTACAAACCTTCAACAGATTAATGATGGCATTGTCTGTGGGGTCAAAGTCAGATTTAAAGTCATTCAGTCTGGTTGCGTGCTGGTCGAGAAGGTTATATCAGGCAAGGCTACCGCTCCGTTTACCTTATCTTATGATGTCAATGCGAATGATGAATCTCTGGTGGTGGAACATGATCGCCCAGACCTGCAGGAGCTTGTAGTCTCAGCGGCAATTTCCTCTGCAGAGTGTTATAAACCGGATAATACCCTGACCTCTGTCAGTGCTTGGAGCATTCAAACGCAGGGTAAGATATACGCTTCAGGTATGCAGCCAAACATTGATGAGGTATTCAAACGGTTAGATGCTGCTGAGGCACTACTACACTTTATGGGCTGTAAGATTGCGGAACTACAATTAAGATATCGAAATAAATAATAGATCGGCAGACAGCCTGTAACCGTCTGCCATAGCTATTAAGGTCGGTTATGGATATGTTGGATTTGCTTTAGCATCTCCAAGTTTTTCTGGTTGTATTCATCATCAATCTGCGAAAGTTGATGTATTACGACACCCTTCATATCCTGATCAAGGCAAACAAACATAGTTGCCAGAAGACCTTTGAGAGCTCTTATTTCTTTTGCTGCAGACTCCAGAGTTGAGCAATCCACCTCGATGTTATATTTAATTTCTTCTTCCATTTTAAAGTTCCTTAAGCAGAGCTAATCAGCCATTCCTCTGCAAGTACAATATTTAACTGTGTCCCACCACAGATAGGCTGAGCCGCAACCTTACACTCTGAGCTTTCACAGTAACACCCTGATATTTAACCAGTAGCCTCGCATCTGCGGGGCTTTTTTATTCGCAAAAGGTAACGCGATGAAGAACTTAAAAATTGCATACGTAGACGAGAAGCTGGTGGCGATTGAGTGTGACGGATTGTCATGCTCATCGCTGCCCGTTTCAGAGTTTCTCATCGACAGTGCCGCTTTAACTCTTCTCCCTCAACTCATGCTCGAGGATGTTTATGCCGCCACGAGCTAAACGACCTTGCCGGCACAGAGGATGCACGGCTGTGACCAATGATGTCGGAGGATACTGTGAGATGCATAGGCAGCAACACGCTGGTGATGGCTGGCGTAACTATCAGCCCGGAAAAACTCGGCAGGAACGTGGTTATGGTCGACCGTGGGAAATTAAACGGGCCCGTATCATGAAGAGGGATAAATACCTTTGTCAGAACTGCAGGCGAGACGGTATTGCCACGAAAGCCTCAAGTGTCGACCACATCATTCCTAAAGCTCATGGCGGTACCGATGATGACTTTAATCTGGAGTCATTGTGCTGGACCTGCCACAGCAAGAAAACAGCAACAGAGAGAACCCGATGAAGAGTTTCAAAATTGAATACGTTGATGGCGTTTTGACCGTTCTGGAGACGGATGGTCAGTCACGAATGAATGAAGCCGTGCATGGCATCCATTTTGAGCATGTCCAGGGCGGCCGCCCACTGCTGAAACTGACGATTGCGCATGATATTGCTCCGGCACCGGCTGCTGAGTCGGCTCAGGAACCTTTAGTGGGTGAGCTGGTACAGGAGCAACAATCTCCGCTTCCAGGCGGTCGTCGTTCCCGCCATCGTAGGGGAGGTAAGCAATGATGTATCAACGCACGGATCTGACGCTCTCCATGTTCTATGCATCCAGCGCTGATGCAGACGGGAACAAAGTGGCTACGTTGACGATGCAGGTAATTGCGGCAGAGGTTGGAGCCGTCCAGACCAGCCAGCTGCGATGTATCACCGATAGCGCGAAGAAAAAAACGTATAGCGTAGGTGAACAATCTGTCAGTAATGGTTCCGATCCGTTACTGGTCGCGATTGAGAATTACTGGCGTCAGAGTACGGATGTCGTCGTTAAAGGATTGATCGCCGAGGTGACCGACTTCATCGCAGGGAACATCAACTCAGTCAGCACCTGGATCGGTCAGTTTGGGATGAAGGTGTTCGAGAACCAGCCATTAGATGAACGGCTACCAGAAAGCGTACTGCAGGCCGATGGAGGCTCCGCTACCGCGACAGAATCCTGACCCCGGTATAACAACTGGTGTTCATTGAACGTCTGAGATATGCCGGCCCACGCAATGCGAACCGTGTTCGCCGCCGGCGCAGCCGGAATGACGACCTCCACCTCGACTGAGGCAGCTGCAGCTAGGGGGAGGGGGGAGCAAATCCCTGACCCCTTTCGCGCTTCGGGACTGCCCGTTGAAGTCTATTTTTACACGCCAGAAATAAGAAACTTTTTTCCGGAAGGTTTCATCTATCAAAGGAACGTTTATGGCCGGAGGAATTCGATCGTCCGGTGGTGGCCGAAAACCCACTTTACCCACCGGGCAAAAAAGCAAATTAACACGTATTGCGCCTCCCGCTGAGTTAATGGGGGAGGCGGCAATAAGAATGTGGAAGACGCAAAGCAAAATACTCATCGACCGAGGGGTGTTTGAGCTGGAGGACGCACCTTTGTTGCTGGCTTACTGCAATGCTTTTCATCTGATGCTCGAAGCCGAAAAAATGCTGGCCAGCGGACTGACCTCAGAAAGTGAAATGGGGGGCTTGAAAAAACACCCTGCAGTTAATGTCCGAAATGACTCGGTTTCCCAGCTTGCCCGCCTCGGCTCTCTGTTGGGGTTAGATCCGCTCAGTCGTCTTCGCATGACCAGCGGACAAAAGGATCCGGACGATGACGGGAATGAATTCGATGAGTTTGACTGATGGCTACCTATCCGAACGTCAATGCGGCGAACCAGTATGCGCGGGATATCGTTGGCGGGAAGATTCTGGCGTGTCAGTTAACGGTACTTGCCTGTCAGCGACATCTGGACGACCTCGAACGAGCAAAGGATCCCCACTGGCCCTACCGCTTCGATAAAAACAAAGCAGAACGATTTCTTCGTTTTGCCCAGAAAATGCCTCATACCTCAGGGGAATGGGCCCGGCGTAAACTCCGGATTGAATTTGAAGCCTGGCAGAAGTTCGCTCTTGGCGTACCGTTTGGATGGGTACACAAGAAGACAGGCCTGCGTCGTTTCTCTGAAATCTATATCGAGGTGCCCAGGAAGAACGGGAAATCCGCTATTGCCGCTGCTGTAGGAAATTATATGTTTTGTGCAGATGGCGAGCATGGTGCAGAAGTCTATTGCGGCGCCACGACTGAAAAACAGGCATGGAAGGTATTTTCTCCGGCGCTGCAAATGGTGAAAAAGCTGCCGGCATTGCGGCAAAAATTCTCGATAAAACCTTGGGCAAAAAAAATGACGCGCCCTGACGGTTCGGTTTTTGCGCCTGTGATCGGTGACCCGGGGGATGGTGATTCGCCATCATGCGCCATCATTGATGAATATCACGAACATACTACTGATGCGCTTTACACTACCATGACCACCGGTATGGGGGCTCGTGAACAACCGATGACACTGATCATCACCACCGCCGGCTATGACATTACATCCCCTTGCTATGAAAAGCGTACTCAGGTTGTCGAGATCCTGCGGAGAACCCGTAATGGCGAGGAAAATGAAACTATATTTGGGCTAATTTATGGCCTTGATGACGATGATGACTGGACGACTCCTGAGGCATTAATCAAGGCAAACCCCAACTATGGCATTTCGGTAAAAGCAGATTTTCTCCGGGCTAAACAATTATTGGGTATGTCGACGCCCGGGCAGACAAACAAGATTCTGACCAAGCATTTCAATCGCTGGGTAAGCGCAAAATCAGCTTATTACGACCTGAGAAAATGGATGGATGCAGCCGATAAAAACCTTAAGTTGTCAGATTTTGAAGGGGAAGAATGCTGGCTGGGTATAGATCTGGCCTCGAAAGTTGACCTCAATGCCGTGGTTCCAGTTTTTCGTCGTGAAATAGACGGAATAACACATTTTTACTGTGTTTCTCCTCTGTTCTGGGCACCAGAAGAAACCATTTACTCGCAGGAGACCGCGCTGAAAAGTACCGCAGAACGTTATCAGTCCTTTGTCCGGCAGGGTAAGTTGATCCCGACCGATGGTGGTGAAGTTGATTACAGGCTGATATTTGAAACGATCCTGAAGCTGCGGAATACCGTAAAAATTGCCCAATGCCCCATTGATCCTTATGGCGCGACTTCATTACGTCACATGCTTGAGGAAGAGGGGCTTGAGCCTGTCGAGATAAGACAAAATTTTACCCACATGAGTGATCCTATGAGAGAGATTGAGGCTGCGCTCATCTCGGGGAGATTCCATCATGACGGACACCCCGTCATGAACTGGTGTATTTCCAATATCGTCGGCCAGTACCTTCCCGGAAGTGACGATATTGTGCGTCCCGGGAAGGAAGGGCGGCAGAACAAGATAGATGGTGCGGTTGGTTTAATGATGGGGCTGGGGCGCGCCATGCTTAACAGTTCAGTGATGACATCCGTATACGATGAGGAAGATATAGCATGCTAATTTCAGTTTTGAGTTTTATTGTCGGCCTCACTGGTGCTGGATTGTTATCCGCAGGTGCCTGGCTTATTTCTCCATCAGTGGGATTGATAACAGGAGGGATTATTTGTCTGGGCTGGTCATATATGACAACCCGGGCCTTTTCCTCCGGCGTCAGCAATGGCGGAGGTGAATAATGTTCCTTCCCCAGATGTTCAGGGGCCGACAATATTCGGGTAATAGCTTCTGGGAAGCCATGCTGGGTGGGGTTCGTTCAAGCCAGAGCAAAACTGGCATCATAATCACGCCGGAAACCGCTCTGGGACTTTCAGCGGTCCGGGCCTGTGTCACCCTCCTGGCGGAGTCCGTCGCGCAACTGCCGTGCGAACTTTACCGGCGGGATAAAAATGGCGGGCGACAGCGTGCGACGGACCACCCGGTTTATGACCTGATTCACTCCCAGCCCAACAGGAAAGACACCTCATTCGAGTATTTCGAGCAGCAGCAGGGGTTGCTGGGGCTGGAGGGAAATTGCTACTCGATCATCGAACGGGACGGAAAAGGCTACCCGAAAGAGCTAATCCCCATTAACCCGAAAAAGGTCATTGTGCTGAAAGGGCCGGACGGTATGCCGTATTACCAACTCCCGGAAGTCGGCGAAATTCTGCCGATGCGCATGATGCACCATGTGAAGGTCTTTTCTCTGGATGGCTATATCGGCAGTTCCCCCATTCAGACGAACGCCGATGTTCTTGGACTGAATTTGGCCGTTGAGGAGCATGCGGCCGCGACATTCCGGCGCGGGACAACGATGAGCGGGGTGATAGAGCGTCCGAAAGAGGCCGCGACCATTAAAAGCCAGGATGCTATTGATCGCCTGCTGGCGAAATGGACCGAGCGCCATTCCGGTATTCACAATATGTTCTCTGTGGCATTGCTGCAGGAGGGCATGAGCTACAAACAACTGTCGCAGGATAACGAAAAGGCGCAGCTGCTACAGTCGCGGCAGTGGGGCGTGGAAGAGGTCTGCCGGCTCTATAAAATCCCGCCACATATGGTGCAGATGCTGGCGAAAGCGACCAACAACAACATTGAACACCAGGGCCTGCAGTTCGTGATGTACACGCTGCTGGCATGGCTGAAACGCCATGAGGGTGCGTTGCAGCGCGATCTGCTCCTGCCCAGCGAACGCCGCGATTTGTACATCGAGTTCAACGTTTCCGGGCTGCTGCGAGGCGATCAGAAATCACGCTATGAATCTTATGCGCTGGGCCGCCAGTGGGGATGGCTATCCACTAACGATATCCGGCGTATGGAGAATCTGCCGCCAATTGCTGGCGGGGACAAATACCTGACGCCGCTCAATATGGTCGACAGCGCGAAGATCCTTCCTGGCGATAAGTCGCCGACAGCAAAACAGCTGGCCGAAATTGAAACCCTTCTGGCCAGAGCCTGATTATTTCCCGCCACGCGGGATGACCTGGAAGACAACATGACAACGAAATTAATTAACCTGCCGCACCTGGCAGATATGGTCTTTGGTGTGCCGCATTACGTGACGCGGCAAACAATGGACTCCGTGAAAGCGGTGCTCATCCCCCGTATTCAGGGGATCACCGAAGATGCCGTCATTCAGATGGCGCTGAATCCGGGTAAATCACCTGCTGCTGAGCAGGTCCAGCCCACCGGCGGGGTGGCGGTGATCCCCGTTCACGGCATTCTTGTTCCACGCCGGGGGCAGATTACGGCGATGTGCTCCGAGCTGACCAGCTACGAGCGGATCCGCGGGCAGTTGCAGGCGGCGTTAAACGACCCCTCAATCAGCGAAATCGTTCTGGATATTAACTCCGGAGGCGGCGCAGCGGTGGGGTGCAAGGAGCTGGCCGATTACATTTATCAGTCTCGCGACACGAAGCCCATCACGGCGATTGTGAACTACAGCGCGTACTCCGCCGCGTATTTCATCGCATCGGCCTGCAGCAAAATCATCGTCAGCCAGACCAGTGGCGTGGGGTCGATTGGTGTGATTATGGAGCACCTCGATACGTCGAAGATGGAAGAAAAAATGGGGCTGACGTTCACCACCATTTACCGGGGAGATAACAAAAATAACGGCACCCAACATGAACCACTGAGTGAAGAGTCGCGGGGTATGTTCCAGGGCATGATCGACGAAATGTACGAGACGTTTACGGGGTCGGTGGCCGAATATCGCGGCCTGAAGCAGCAGGCCGTCATTGATACGCAGGCGGGGCTGTATTTTGGCCCTGGCGCTGTGTCTGTCGGCCTGGCGGATGAAGTCTCTGACCCCCAGGCGGCGATCAATGCTATCGCGGCAAAGTATACGCAACCCCGTCAAAAAACCTCCATTCAGATGCAGGCAGCCGCGATGGACCTGCAAACCAAAATGTAACCCGGCGCAAACACAAACCGCGTCACCTTAAGCAGCCAGCAGGCTGCTTTTTTTATGTCTAAAAAGAGAGAAATAAAATGCCACAGATTGAAGAATTGCGTCGTCAGCGTGCGGGTATCAACGAACAGGTTCAGGCCCTGGCAACCATTGACGCCAGCGGCAGCACGCTGACTGCGGAGCAGCTGACGGAGTTTGCGAACCTGCAGCAGCAGTTCACTGATATCAGCGCCAAAATTGAACGCCTGGAAGCCGCCGAACGTGCTGCGGCGCTGGTCGCAAAACCCGTGAAAGCGACTCAGCAGGCCCCCGGCATTATTGTTAAGCAGGAGCCGAAACAGTACACCGGTGCTGGCATGACCCGACTGGTTATGTCTGTCGCCGCAGGCGAAGGGAATCTGCAGGACGCGGCAAAATTCGCTTCAGAAGAGCTGAATGACCAGTCCGTATCGATGGCCATTTCCACCGCAGCGGCGTCCGGTGGTGTGCTTATTCCGCAGAACCTCCACAGTGAGGTGATCGAGCTACTGAGCGACCGAACCATCGTCCGCAAGCTGGGTGCCCGTCCCGTTCCGCTGCCTAACGGTAATATGACGCTACCACGCGTGGCCGGTGGAGCAACGGCAAGCTACACAGGAGAAAACAAAGACGCCAAGACATCAGAAACACGCTTTGATGATGTAAAACTTACGGCGAAAACTCTGATTGCGATGGTGCCTATTTCCAATGCACTGATTGGCCGCGCCGGATTCAACGTCGAGCAGCTGGTCCTGCAGGATATTCTGACCGCCATCTCAGTGCGTGAGGATAAAGCCTTTATGCGCGATGACGGTACCGGCGATACACCGATTGGTATGAAGGCGCGCGCGACGCAGTGGAACCGCCTGCTGCCGTGGGAAGCTGATGCAGCGATCAACCTGAACACGGTTGACGAGTACCTGGACAAGATCATTTTGATGGCGATGGACGGCAACAGCAATATGATCAGCAGCGGCTGGGGCATGTCGAACCGTACCTATATGAAGTTGTTTGGGCTGCGTGACGGCAACGGCAACAAAGTCTATCCGGAAATGGCTCAGGGATTACTTAAAGGATATCCGGTTCAGCGTACCAGCGCGATCCCTGCGAATCTGGGGACCGGGGGTAAGGAGACTGAGATTTACTTTGCTGACTTCAATGATGTGGTTATCGCTGAAGACGGCAATATGAAAGTCGACTTCTCGAAGGAAGCCTCTTACATCGATGCCGATGGCACCCTGGTATCTGCGTTTTCCCGTAACCAGTCGCTAATCCGCGTTGTTACTGAGCATGATATTGGCTTCCGTCATCCGGAAGGCCTGGTGCTGGGTACCGGCGTCCTGTTCTAACCCATCCCTCAGTAAATACGGCCCGCATATGCGGGCTTTTCCCTTTCAGGAGAATGTTATGGCTGCGAAAAATAAAGCAGTGGAGCCGGAAGAAACAGGCACACAGGACAACCATGCGACCGTGGTCGCACAGGCAGAGCGTAAATCCGTTGTGTTCCTTGGGCCGCACCACCGTTATTCCCGTGGAGATATCGCGTGCTTTGAAGGATCGCGCGCTGAAGAACTGGTTAAGCGGCGTATCGCGGTATGGCCGGAGGATGCCGAACGTGCGCTGAAACCGAAGCCGGGAGACAGCGATTTTGATACTGACATTGGATGATGTGAAAACCCAGCTACGCCTGGAACTGGACTTCACGGAGCATGATGCCATGCTCACGCAAATGGTGAACGCCGCGCAGCGGAGCATCGAGCGTGATTACTACTGCAAGCTGGTCAACAGTGATGAAGAGCTGCAGGCGCTCCCGGAGACCGTCCGCGGATTTATCGCGGATGAAGATATCCGGCTGGCTATTCAGTTTCTGGTCAGCGATGCGTATCTGAATGGCCATACCGGACAGTGGCTGGAAACCGCTGCGGTGAGGCATCTTCTTTTCCCCCTGCAGGAGCATACGCTATGAGCCTGAAACCGGGTGATATGAACTGTCGCATTGCAATTAGCTACGTTCAGTCCGGTCGTGGGCCGCTGGGCGAACCGCTACCGGAAAAGCAGGTTGAATCGGGAAAAGCGTGGGCAAAACGGGAGCTGGTATCGGGGCGGAAAGTCCGCACGCTGGATCAGCAGCAGGTGGTGGAAACCTGCCTGTTTACGGTCTATCCGGGTGTGCTGGTTGATATTGACTGGAAAATCACGACGAAAAATCTGGTTTATACCGTCCGGAATATCGACCGCAAAACGGACCGGATCATTATCACGGGGGAGGCTGACGGGCGGCATGATAGAGCTGGCGATTAAGGGTGCGCTGGAGCGCATCACCGGCATGAATGCGTATCCGCTTTTACTGCCGGACACGGTCCAGGAAGGTGCGACCTTTCAGCGTATCTCTGACCCGGAAATGGTCTCGGGAATGTTGCGAACGGGGATCGTATCTGCCCGTATCCAGGTGAATCTGTACCGTCTCGATGATTACACCTCACTGCTGCAGCTGGATAAAAAAATCTGGACGGAACTGAAGTCCGTCGTTCATGGCCAGCTGGAGGGTATCCCTGTTCAGTATGTGGAGCGAGGCGGTATCCATCAGGATAAAAACCAGCTGACGAATCGTCGCATTCAGTATCGCCTGACCCGCGATTTCATCATTCACTACGTGGAGGACTCCTCGTGATCCGAATGGAAGTTAAAGGGCTGGATGAGCTGGAGCGGCAGTTAATGGCCCTGGGCGAAAAAGTGGCGACGAAGGTATTGCGGGATGCCGGGCGCGAAGCGCTAAAGGTCGTCGAGGAAGATATGAAGCAGCATGCCGGCTTTGACGAAACGTCTGCCGGGCCGCACATGCGGGACTCAATCAAAATCCGCTCTTCCACCCGCAAGGGTAAAGGGAACGCGGTTGTAACGCTCCGTGTTGGCCCCAGCAAGCAGCACCATATGAAGGCGCTGGCGCAGGAGCTTGGCACGGTTAAACAGGTTGCAGCCCCCTTTATCCGACCCGCCCTGGATTACAACCTCCAGACCGTTTTGCGCGTGTTAACCGTGGAAATCCGAAACGGAATTGAAAACAGGTAGCATCCGCTGCCGTATAAAAAGAGAGAGAAACATGGCTGATAAAACTTCACCTGAATATGCGATGTTGTCGGCGGGCACCATTGTGAAATACGGGGAGCCTGGCGCTGCCACGTCAGCGCTGAAACCGCTGATTAACTGTAAAGCGATTGGAGCAATGGGGCAAACGGGAGGCTTTGTCGACTGCACCACGTTACTGGATAAGCAGAAACAGTCCCTCAGCGATCTGCCTGATGGGCCTGAAAAATCGCTGGGCTTCATTGATGATCCGGGTAATACCGATTTTGCCGCGCTGCTGAACGCAGCAGAGGCCCGCAAGACCATCCAGTTATATGTCGAATTACCCAACAAGCGAACAGCGACGATGCTCCTGGCGCTGTCCGGGTGGCAGATGAATGAAATCGCCGCTCCGGCGAATGAGGTCATCCAGATCACTGTTCAGGGTAAACAGAACAAGATCACTTGGGGAACCGTCGCTGTCTCCGGCGGCGCCTGATTAACTTAACCTTTAAACAGCCACCTTCGGGTGGCTTTTTATTTTTAAGGACTACCTGTGAAAGATAAAGATTACCTGTCCACGCTGAAATCCGCGTTGCTTAAATCGGAGCCAACCGTCATTAAAACCGAGTTATTTGGCGCCACCGTATTCATCCGCCGCCTGACCGGGGATTACCTCATCAGTTACGAAGAGAAAATGGCTGAAACCGCAAAAGCTGGCGCAGCGCGCGAGGCATCGGAGCAAGTCATCCAGATCGTCATCGATGCACTGGTTCAGCCGGATGGAACGGCCATTCCGGATGAGTTTAAACCCACGGCAGCCGAACTGCTGAAGGCCCATGAAAACCCCGAACTGCTGGCCGCAGTGGAAAAAGTGAAGCAACACGCAATCGGCAAGCTGGAGGAAGCGGAAAAAAACTGAGTGACTCGCCCTGGCTGGAGCTGATCTTCTGGCTGGCCGACCGCTGGGGCGAGCCTGACCCATCCAAAATTGCCGCATTGCCGGCAAACACTCTGTACCACTGGCGAGCCTACTTCCTGAAACAGGGCACTTTCCGCCGTCCTGGCGATGAAAACGCGCCACCTACCGAAACCACACCTGCGCCATCCCGGGTCGATGATGAATGCGCGGCAGTCATGAGGGCATTAATGTAATGGCAGACGTCGCATCTTTAGCGGTCGGGCTGCACCTGAACGCAGCCAGTTTTAAATCCCAGCTGCTGGGAGCGTATGGTGATGCGGAGAACCAGTCACGACGGTTTAACCGTAATGCCCAGGCGGACGCGAAAAAGACGGAGGACGCCTATAAGAAGGTCGGTCTGTCGATATCCGGGATGGCCAGCCGGCTGGCGGGGCTGGCAGGAGCCGGCCTTTCCATCGGCACGATCGTCACCACGTCCAGACAATATGGACAGGCATTATCAGACCTGCAGGCCATCACCGGTGCGACTGCAGCTGAAATGAAAGCGCTGGATCTGGCTGCGCAGGAAATGGGACGCACGACAGAGTACAGCGCCAGCCAGGCCGCCGAAGCGCTAAAGCTGATGGCGTCGGCTAAACCGGAGCTTTTAAAAACGTCCGATGGACTGCAGAAGGCTACGAACAGCGCGCTTATCCTGGCGCAGGCCGCCGGCACAACGTTGCCCGATGCGACCAGAACGCTGGCGCTCTCCTTAAACCAGTACGGGGCGAGCGCGCAGGAGGCGGATCGTTATATCAACGTGCTGGCCGCCGGCGCGAAGTACGGGTCGTCGGAGATTGTGGATACGGCGGCTGCCATTAAAAATGGTGGCGTCGCAGCCGCACAGGCCGGCGTTGGTTTTGAGCAGCTGAATGCCGCGATTCAGGTGCTGGCAGAGCGTGAAATTAAAGGCGGTGAAGCCGGCACGGCGCTGCGTAACGTCATCCTGAATCTGGAAAAGGGCACGGACAAGAGCCTCAAGCCGTCCGTGGTTGGTCTCAGCCAGGCGCTGACCAATCTTTCCGGGAAAAATCTCTCCACGGCCCAGGCCGTAAAACTGTTTGGCGTGGAGAACCTGAATGCGGCGTCTATCCTGGTCCAGAACCGTTCAAAGCTTGATGAGCTGACCGCTTCCCTGACCGGTACCAAAACGGCGCATGAGCAGGCATCCATCAGGGTTAACAACCTGAACGGCGATTTGCTGGGGCTGAGCAGTGCGTTTGAAGGGATGGTCATTAAGATCGGCCAGAGTAGTAACGGGCCACTCCGCAGCGGGATTCAGGTTGCCACGGAGGCACTGAACAGCCTGGCAGACAATTTCAACACCGTCTCCAGCGTGGCGCTTTACAGCCTGATCCCCGTGTTATCCACGAAACTGACTGCAGGACTGCGGGAGAATATCGCGGCCTGGCGGGAAAGCCAGGCGGCGGTAAAAGCGCGGGCGCAGGCTGATGCGGATATTGCCCGCAAAACGCTGGATTCGACAGCGGCCATCCTGAAACAGAACGACGCTGAGTTTGGCCACTACCGGCAGATGGAGCGGACGGCTAAACAGTATGGGATGAATATCAGTTACCAGGATGAGTTTACCCGGCTTATTCGGCAGGAAACTGAGCAAACCAATCTGGCCAGCCAGGCGAAACTGAAACTGGCAGCGGCAAACCGGCAGATGTCGATATCGGCCCGCGCGGCTTCCGTTGCGGTGGGGCTGGCAAGAGGCGCATTAAATTTAATCGGTGGTCCGTTCGGCGCCGCGATGCTGGCCGGCTCAGGCATTCTTTACTTTCATGAGAAGGCAAAGGAAGCCCGGCAGTCAGCCATTGATTTAAAAGATGCCGTAGTGGAAACCAGTGAAGCGCTGATGCGCCTCTCGCTTAACCAGTTAAATGTGAAGCAGTTCGACCTGGAGGATCAGTACGAAAACCAGGTCGTACAGCGTAACCAGCTGATAAAAGAGATTCAGGATGCCGACAGCCGTATCGGCAGCCTGAAAGCGTTTGACCCATTCGGCCAGCTGGAAGGGGTGACAAAAGACCAGACGCGGGCGCGGGCGGATCTCGATAGCGTTAACGAGGGACTCCGCAAAACCGAGGAAAACATTAAGCGAGTCAGTGATGCAAAAACACTGGCTCAGCTGGGTTTATCGGGAAAAATAACCTCCCTTACGGACGATCTGAAAGGAGCGTTAAGCACGCCCCCAAAAGAGACCGGAGATGGAAATCCCTGGGGCGGCGATGGCGGTACCGGCACGGGGAAAGGCAGTAAGTCCCAGGTCGACCAGTTCAAAACGCTACGGCAGCAAATTGAAGAAGCCCATGCATCCAGCCTGGCCAGAATTAACCTGCAGGAAAAGGACAGCAACAGGGAGCTGCAGGAAGCGGCGAAGAAAAATGGCGCCAGTGATGCTGACCTGCAGCGCGCGCTGTTAATGAATGCAGAGAACTACCAGAAACAGCGACTGGATCTGGCCGCGCAGTATTCCCCCGCCCAGGAAACTCTGCGAAAAGAGCAGGAAGCCAGCCGGGACCTGGCTGAGCTTTTCAAAGCCCGCCTTCTTGATGAAAAAGAGTACCAGGCCGCACGAATAACGCTGGCCAGAGATACTGCGAAAGAGCTGCTGCAGGCGCATGCCGATGAAATCGCTGCGCCGGCACTGGATATCGCCGGCGAAGTTGATCCACTGGTCTCACTGCGCAATCAGCTTGCTCAGCGGCAGGCATTGCTGCAGGCGTACTACCAGGGCAGCGCGATCAGCAAAGAACAGTACGAAATGCTGATGCAGAAGGCGACGAAAGAATCCGCCGATGCGCAGTATCAGACGTCACTGGAGTTATACCGATCACAGGGAGAATTCCAGAGCCTGGCCGTCGGGTTATTTGAAACGGCCCATGAGCGCTCAAGCAACTTCCTGACGAGCATGCTGACGCGGACGAGAAGCTTTAAGGAGAACATGGCTGATCTGTTTTCCTCGCTCACGCAGTCGATCATAAAAAACCTCGTTGATATGGCCGCTCAGGCGCTGGTCACCAGTACCGTCATGCAAACCATTATGGGCGTGGTGGGCGTCGGGACCAGCGTTGTCACGGGCGCTGCGGGCGCAGGCTCGGGGACGGCGATCCAGAATGCCGCCAGTAACTTCCAGTTCAACGCCAAAGGCGGCGTTTACGACTCGCCGTCGCTGAGTGCATACAGCAACCAGGTCTACGACTCTCCGCAGTTCTTCGCTTTCGCAAAAGGGGCCGGCGTATTTGGCGAGGCCGGGCCGGAGGCCATCATGCCGCTGACGCGTGCCGGCGATGGTTCGCTGGGTGTACGCGCTGTCGGTGGTGTTCAGAACGCCGGCGCGTCGGAAGGGCCAAAAGTCTATATCACGATTGAAGGCGGAAACACCTCAACGCAGGCGCCGTCTGGTTTTGAGCAGTTTGGCCAGCAGATTGGCTTGTTTGTGGAGAAAAAATACAGGGAGCTGATGGCGCAGGATATGCGCCCTGGCGGGATGGTCTGGAATGCAGTTAAAGGGCAACGTTGATGGCTATTGAGATATTCACCTGGAGTCCGCGGGTTAATCCCCAGCAGACCGTTAACTTTCGTGTCCGGAAGGCGCAGTTCGGTGACGGGTATGCGCAGGTATCCGGCGATGGTATTAACACCCGATCACAGGACTGGGAGCTGAGTTTTGTCGGTACGGAGGACTATATCCGCCCGATTAAGCAGTTCCTCGACCGTCATGCCGGCACCCGCGCGTTTCAGTGGACCCCGCCTCTGGAAGAGGTGGGGCTTTACCGCTGCGAACAATATAAACCGGTGCCGCTGGGCGGCGGAAATTACTCACTTTCAGCCACTTTTATTCAGACATTTAAACCATGAGCCTTAACGCGAATTATCAGAAGTTAGAGCCAGGCGATGAGGTTCGTCTCCTGGAGATCGATGGCCAGGCGTTTGGCCTGGATGAGGTTTTGTATTTCCACGGCTATAACGTTCCCCATACTGCAGCCGAAATCCTCGCCGCTGGCGGCGACCTGGATAAGCTGCCGGCGAAAAGCATCTGGTGGCAGGGGCGGGAGTATAAAGCCTGGCCATGTGAAATCGAAGGGATCGAGTCCTCCACCACGGGCAGCGACGCGCAGCCAACGCTGCGGGTAGGGAACATCGACGGGAAGATATCCGCGCTTTGTCTTCATTACGACGATCTGGCTCTGGCGCGGGTTGTCATCCACGACACGCAAAAACAGTATCTCGATGCGAAGAACTTTCCGGACGGGAATGCCTCAGCTGATCCGACGCAGGAGAAACGGCGCCTTTTCTTCATTGACGTAAAGCATTATGAAGACGATGAGAAGGTGGAATTTACTCTCTCCAGCCCGTTTGCCCTGCAGGGGATGATGATCCCGACTCGCCAGCTGCATGCGATTTGCACCTGGTGTATCCGCAATCAGTACCGCAGCGGTAACGGGTGCGACTATGCCGGCGCCCGGTATTTTGACAGGATCAATCAGCCAGTTGATGACCCGTCGCAGGATGTCTGCAACGGCACGCTCACGGCCTGTAAATTACGTCATGGTGAGAATAGTGAACTGCCGTTTGGCGGGTTCCCCGGCACCTCATTAATCAGGAGCTGATATGCGTCAGAAAACGATTAAGGCCATCCAGGAACATGCGGCCGCAGAATATCCGCGCGAGGCCTGCGGCCTCGTCGCCCAGAGGGGCCGTGCGGAGCGTTATTTTCCCTGCCGGAACCTGGCCACAGAGTCGAAAGATAATTTTGTGCTGGCGCCGGAGGATTATGCGGAGGTTGAGGAATGGGGAACGATCACCGGTATTGTTCACAGCCATCCTGATGCCACCACCCAGCCGAGCGAACTGGATAAAGCGCAATGCGACGCGACCCTTCTCCCCTGGCATATTATCAGCTGGCCAGAAGGCGATCTCCGTACCATCCACCCGCGTGGTGAGTTGCCGCTCCTCGAGCGACCATTCGTGCTGGGTCACTACGATTGCTGGGGCCTGGTGATGAGCTATTTTCGGCAAACCCACGGCATCGAGCTGCACGATTACCGCGTCGATTATCCGTGGTGGGAAAAGGAGTATCCGGACAATTTTTATCAGGACTGCTGGTATGAATGCGGGTTCCGTGAGTTTGATGGTCCACCGCAACCGGGTGATATGGTGATCATGCAGGTGCAGGCGGATAAGTGGAACCACGCCGGGATTCTGCTGGAAGGGAATATGCTGCTGCATCACCTGTATGGCCATCTCAGCAATCGCGTGCCGTATGGTGGGTACTGGATGGAAAGGACGATGAAGGTCGTTCGGTATAAGTCTCTATGCTAATATTTCGTCTTCTTTAAAAGGAGATGAATTGGTGGAAATTATTTTAGCATTGCCGATTATTATCGGGGCATTCATTCTTACTGGTTGTAAGTCACCGTCGGAAGTCCGTCAGAGTGGTCCGGAGGAAATATTTCATTCGAATAAGAATGTGAATGATGTTTCTGAGTGCATTTTATCAGGCTGGCAGGAAAAAAGTTTTCTAACAGGACCTGTCCCGGTATATATTCAGCCTTATAAAAACGGTAAGACTGTCTATATAGACGTATATACTTGGGTTGCAGATGTGATTCCTGACCAGGATGGGAAAAGTAAAGTTATTTACTTCTCTCAAAATGCCAGAAGAAGTGCTGAAATGAAATCGGTGATCAAATCATGCATATAAAAAAGGTGTGGTTTTATGATTACAGTTCAGGAGTCAATGGTTAATATTGAGCTGAGCGGTGAATTAGGAAAGCGATTTGGTAAAAAACATAAGCGCCTAGTAGCCACTACAAATGAAGCTATTCAGGCGCTTTGCTGTACGATCAGTGGCTTTGAAAAGTTCATGAATAAAGCGAAAGAACGAGGATTGACTTTTGCGATATTCAAGAACGGGAAAAACATAGGGCTAAATGATTTTTCTTATCCTGTTAATGATGAAACTATAAAAATAGTCCCTGTTGTTATTGGCAGTAAAAAAGCAGGGGTATTGCAGACTATCCTTGGCGCAGTAATCATAGCTGCTGCCGTTATGCTTGGACCTGCCGGCGCTGGTGCTTTAGCCGCAGGTACTGCGTGGAATGTCGGGTTGGCTGGCGGCGCCATGATGCTCGGCGGCGTTGTTCAGATGCTCTCCCCACAGCCAGCAGGCCTGGCCCGAAAAGAATCCGCTGACAATAAAGCGTCCTACGCCTTTGGGGGCGTGACGAATACTGCCTCTCAGGGATACCCGGTCCCTTTGCTTTATGGCAAACGCCGAATTGGCGGCGCCATTATATCTGCCGGTATTTACGTAGAAGACCAGCAATAAGTTTTATTCAGTAAACCATCCAATTCAGGCCACCTTGCGGTGGCTTTTTTTATGGGCGTAATATGGCAAACAACATAATTAAAGGGCGCAAGGGTGGCGGCTCAAAGCAGCGTACACCGACGGAACAGCCGGATGATTTACAGTCCGTTGCGAAAGCCAAAATTCTGCTCGCATTAGGTGAGGGTGAATTTGCAGGTGATTTAACCGGTAAAGATATTTATCTTGATGGCACCCCGCTTGAAAATGCTGATGGTTCGCAAAACTTCAGTGGCGTGTCCTGGGAATTTCGCCCCGGCACGCAGGCTCAGACTTATATTCAGGGTATTCCCGGTACTGAAAATGAAATCAGTGTAGGAACGGAAGTTTCCAGCAAGACAGCCTGGACCCATACCTTTACTAATACCCAGCTTTCTGCCGTTCGTGTTCGTCTGAAATGGCCGTCCCTGATGAAACAGGAAGATGACGGCGACGTGGTGGGCAATACCGTCAAGTATGCTATTGACCTGCAGACCGACGGCGGCGCCTGGCAGACGGTGCTGGAAACCGCTGTCACGGGTAAAACCACCTCCGGTTATGAGCGGAGCCATCGTATTGATCAGCCCCATGCCGGCAGTACCTGGACGCTACGCCTGCGTAAAATCTCTCCGGATGCAAACAGTGTCAAAGTTGGCGACGTGATGACGCTGCAGAGCTATACCGAAGTGATTGACGCGAAGCTGCGTTATCCCAACACCGCGCTGCTTTATATCGAATTCGACTCCAGCCAGTTTAATGGCTCCATTCCGCAAATTTCCTGTGAGCCGCGTGGGCGCGTGATTCGTGTGCCGGATAACTACAATCCGGAAACCCGCGAATATACCGGCGTCTGGACCGGCGGGTTTAAATGGGCCTGGACGGATAACCCGGCCTGGATCTATTACGACATTGTTATAGCAGACCGTTTTGGTCTCGGTAATCGTCTGAGCAGCGCCAATATTTCGAAATGGACGCTGTACCAGATTGCACAGTATTGCGATCAGCTGGTTCCTGACGGGCGCGGTGGTGACGGCATGGAGCCGCGCTATACCTGTAACGTCTATGTCCAGGAACGCAATGATGCTTACACCGTGCTGCGAGACTTTGCCGCCATTTTCCGGGGTATGACCTGCTGGAACGGTGAGCAGATTGTTGTGCAGGCTGATATGCCGCGTGATGTCGATTTTACCTATACGCGCGCCAATATTGTCGGCAAACCCCGTTATTCGAGCAGCAGCAGCCAGGTTCGGTACACCAACGCCCTAGTTTCCTGGTCTGATCCGGATAATGCTTATGCTGATGCGATGGAGCCGGCGTTTATCCCTGAACTGGTTTCCCGCTACAGTTTTAACCAGCTTGAACTGACCGCGATTGGCTGTACGCGCCAGAGCGAAGCCCACCGTAAGGGGTTGTGGGGCATACTGACCAACAATAAGGACCGCATGGTCGAAATTGATGTGGGGCTGGACGGTCGCATTCCTCAACCCGGTTATATCATTGCCCTGGCGGATGAGTTGCTGGCCGGACGGGTCAACGGCGGGCGAATAAGCGCGGTGAATGGCCGGGTGATTACGCTGGATCGTGATGTGGATGCCAAACCTGGCGACCGCCTCCAGCTAAACCTGCCATCCGGTATCTCACAGAGCCGGACCATTCAGGCTGTTAATGGACGCCGGCAGATTACGGTCACAACGGCGTACAGTGAGACACCAGAACGGGAATGCGTCTGGGCCGTTGAATCTGACGACCTCTTCCTGCAGCAGTATCGGGTTACGGGAGTAAAAGAGAACAGCGATGCCACCCTCACGATCACCGGCGTGGCACATGACCCGGATAAATTCGCCCGCATCGATACCGGCGCTATTATCGACCAGCGTCCGGTTAGCGTATTGCCGGCGGGCAACCAGTCACCTCCTGACGATATTGTCATCACATCCCGCTCGGTCGTGAATCAGGGGATCAGCGTCGAAACGATGCAGGTTAACTGGTCAGCGGTCAGCGGTGCGATTTCCTATGAGGCGCAGTGGCGACGAAATGAGGGAAACTGGATCAGCGTGCCACGTAACTCAACCACTTCGTTCGAGGTTAGTGGTATTTATGCCGGCCGCTATCTGGTGCGTGTCCGCGCGATCAATGCGGCGGAGATTTCGAGCGGCTGGGCGTATTCCGAAGAGAAGACCCTGACCGGGAAAGTTGGTGAACCGCTGCCGCCGCTGGCGTTAACGACGGCATCACTGACCGCGGGAATTGAGATCCGCTGGGAGTTCCCTGAGGGGGCGGAGGATACCCAGCGCACTGAGCTGCAGTACAGCCCTGATCAGGACGGTAAAGGCGCGCTGCCGCTGACCGATTTAGCGTATCCTGGTAAAAAGTATCAGCAGATGGGGCTGAAAATTGCCACGCAGTTCTGGTATCGAGCACGCCTGATTGACCGCCTCGGTAATGCCTCGCCATGGACTGGCTGGGTGAAGGGAATGTCCAGCGAAAACGTCGATGACTATTACCAGCAACTCGATGATGCGATTAAAGACACGGATACCTACGAAGAGCTAACTGGTGGTATTAAAGAGGTTTCAGACAGCGCGCAGGCTGCTAAGGATGCCGCACAAGCTGCACAGGTGACTGCTGACGGCGCCGTAGCAACCAACAAGCAGCAACAGCAGCAGCTGAACGACCAGCTTGCTGACATCCAGCAGAACGCGCAGGACATCACCAACGCAGCGAACGCCGGGGCAGCAAACGCCAGCGCAATCGCTCAGGAGATCCTCGACCGTAAGGCTGGCGACATCGCGAATGCCAACAAGGCAGCGCAGGACGTAGCCGACGCTATCGCCAAGGCTGAGACGGATGACGCCAAAGTGGCAGCTGACGCGGCGGAAAACCTGCTGACCGCGAAAAATGAAGTCGAAGCGCAGATCGAAACTACCAACATCACGATGCAGGACGGTTTCGACAGCCTGTCGCAGCAGATGGCATCCCTTGCCGCTGGTACCGGCGAGCAGTTCGACAGTATCGCGATCTGGTACTACGACAACGGCCCCGAGGGCTGGGCATCTAACGACAGCAACACAGATCTTCTCCCTGTCGATCAGGACGGCTGGGTCTACCCGGCTGGTGCAACATCCACCATGCGTTCACCGAACCCGCTGGCAATCGACGCGCGCAGCTACAAATACATGCGCCTGCGCATGAAAAAGGTCGGTAATCCTTTGTGGGCTGGCAAGATGTACTGGATCGGCACTGAGGAAACCGGCTGGAATGATGCCCGCTCAGTCTCAATCCCTGAGCCTGACTTTGACCCTGCGAGCGGCGTCACCGTTCTGTCACTGCCTGATCTGCTGTGGGCGACATCCGGTACCCTGCGCCGCCTGCGTCTTGACTTCTCCAGCAACCAAAACGCAGATAATTACTTTATGGTTGACTGGCTGGCCGTAGGCCGTCCGACCCCAGGCGCGTCACAGGCGCAGATCCAGGATCTTAAGACCGCCATGACCGCGGCGGACTCAGCCGAAGCCGCAGCGCGCAACACGCTGGCCGTACAGCTTCGCGGTAACTATGAGGGAACCGACCCGGCCAAGCTGGTTACTGGCATCATCTATAACGAGCGCCAGACACGCGTCACCGCAGAGCAGGCGATCGCCAGCGACGTCAACACCCTGCGCACTGACTACAACGCGAACAAGGCCGTCGTGACCCAACGTCTCGATACACTGACCAGTGAGAACAAGTCCCAGGCTGCTGCGCTCACTCAACTGCAAAGTGACCTGACCAACGCCAACGGGAAGATCCTGGCTAACTCCACCGCCATTACCCAGCTCAAGACTGACGTGACTAATCTTGACGGGCGCGTGACGGCCAACAGCCAGCTGATCACCGGTCTGGAAAGCACGCTGAACAGCGACGCTATCGCGCTGGCGGCTAACCCTAATAACCTGCTGACGAACACCGGCTTTGAACGCAAAAGGGCAGCATGGACTGGATTTAACGCCTATTCCGACGTGTACGCCGCACAGGTGCCTAAATCCGGCTCTATGATCCTGCGCGGTAAGGCTGGTGGCATTGCCTCCATCGGACAGAACGTCGCCAACGTTCAGAAGGGGAGAACTTACCGCTATGGCGGCTGGGTCAAGCGCTCCGGCGACATGGCGATGAGTCCGAACACCACCGGGAACAACAAGTTCCGGTTAGGCAACGCTGACACCGGTACCGGCCCGCTGTCAGAACTTCTGTACAACGCGACCAACGTCGGCACTAACTGGACGCTCTTTACTAAGGACTTCACCGCATCCAGTGACATGACGGTTTATTACAGCGTCAACTGGATTCTCACCGCCGGTGAAATCTACTTCGATGACGTCTTTTTCATCGACGTGACCGAAGAGATCAGGAACAACGCGAACGCCAGCGCGATCACCGGTCTGACTACCCGCGTCACAGCCGCAGAAGGTGCCATCAGCGCCAACAGCCAGTCGATCACCCAGCTTAAAGGCGACGTGAGCACCTTGCAGGGCCAGATGGCTAACAAGGCAGAGGCGAGCGCGTTGCAGCAGCTGGAGACCACCGTCACCCAGCAGGGGAACACCATCGCCTCCCAAGGTCAGGCGATTACCGACTTGCAGAACACCGCGCAGAACGGCAAGGCGAAGTATTGGCTGACCAAGATCTTCGACATCAAGGTGAGCGGTAGCGGGTACATCCCCAAAATGTCAGACCTGTCTGGCGTTCCTCCACTGGCCGTGTCCGAGATGGCCGACGCCGCGAAGCTGGACTTCCTGACTTACGGTGATTACAAAATCGCGTATGCGAAGTCGCTGGTGTATGTTGCAGCTGACAAAACGATCGAGCTGTCCCCAGGCTCCCGCATCGTGGACGACACCGCGCGCCTGTACATCAACGGGGCAGAAGTGGCGACCTTCGGCGCTGGCACTGTCAAATATTCGCTGGTGCTAAAAAAGGGCTGGAACACGCTGGAATTTGTGGTTGCGCAGATCACCGGCCAGTTCTTTATCAACTTCGGCCTCAAGCTATCCGACAATGTCGATCAGCTATTCAGTGGTGCTGGTCAGCTGGCGGCCGCATCCGCATCGCAGATCCTTTCCTCTCAGGTTGAGCAGACCGCCGGGAAGGTTGACGCGAACAGCGCCGCAATCGTCACGCTGAACAACTCGGTGCGAGACATCAACACCGCGCTGAACAACAAGGCTGACGCATCCGCGTTGCAGTCACTGACCACCCGCGTCACTACTGCCGAAGGTAAGATCACCGCGCAGGGTAACGCCATCACCCAACTGCAAACCGACCTGTCGACGGCGAACGGGAAGATCACCGCTAACTCCACGGCTATCACGAACCTGACCACCCGCGTCACCGCCGCAGAAGGGAAGATTGACTCGCAGGCTGAATCCATCACCTCGATCAACTCATCGATCAAAGGAATTCTGACTCAGGCCGCGAACCTCATCCCGAACCCTACGGTCGACCCGGCATACGGTCAAATGGGGCTTACCGTAGTTTCAACCACGTCCGAAGGCGTTCCGACCGGATGCCCTTACCCGTGGGCGATCAAGTGTCAGTACCGCGATCACGTGCCGGTGATGAATAACATCCCGTGCCGCGAAGGTCAGGTGTTTGAGCTGTCTGTACTGGCTGCATGTGGCACTGGCACCGCGCCGTTCCAGCACTACATAGGGACGTCAACGCAGGTTTCTGGCGGCATCGGCTCACCGCAGGCGAACGGCGGCCAGATCTCAGCGGCTACCGGCGCACAGTGGACGCGCACAACCTGGCGCTTCAAGGCTAACGCTACGCACGCGGCACGTGGTTACTTCCGTCCGTTCCTGCAAATCTCGCAGAGTGGCCCGGATTTTGGGACTGTCTGGTATGCCACTGACTGGAGCGTTCGCGACGTTACCGCGGCAGCGACTGCCGAAGGCAAGGCTGACGCCAACGCCACAGCCATCACCCAGCTGACTACCCGCGTTACTGCGGCGGAAGGGTCGATCACGTCTCAAGGCCAGGCTATCACCAAGCTGACCAGCGATCTGAGCACGCTTACCGGCGTCGTTAACTCGAAGGCCGACGCAGCCGCATTGTCTGCGCTCACCACCCGAGTTACCACCGCTGAGGGTAAGATTGATTCTCAGGGAACGGCGATTACCCAGCTCAACAACAGCCTTTCGGCTACTGACTCATCAATCGACGCGCAGGGCAAGATCCCGGGGAACCTGCTGGCTAACGCCTCGTTTGAGCGCGGCACCGCATCGTTCAGCGGCTGGAACTCCCTCTCTACTGTCGTCACTCTGAGCATTCCGCAGAGCGGAACGAAGGCGCTCAAGGCGGCAGGCGGCGGTAACACTGGCGTAGGCCAGAATGTGGAGATCACGCAGGGCCGCCGGTACCGCTTCGGTGTGTTCGCGAAGCAGGATGCAGGCACAACCATCCAAGACCCGGGCAATACGAAATTCCGTATCTCCGACTCTACCGGCCTGCTGATTGGCACGAATTACGGCCCGTTTACGGCTGACTGGCAACACGTCTTCATGGACTGGACAGCCACGAAGACCACCACCGCGCTGTTCCAGCTGACCACCGCACTGAGCGCCGGGGCGATGTACTTCGACGACGTCTACGTGGTCGACATCACCAACGACACCAAGATCCAGGCGAACGCTGACGCCATCACCTCTCTGAACACGAAAGTGACCCAGCAGGGAAATGACATCACGTCGCAGGGTAGTGCGATCACCCAGCTGAACAACTCGCTTAAAACTGTGCAGTACAGCAATAGCAACCCGTGGGTGGATGGCTCGTTTGAGTCCTACGCGGACGGCCAGACCATCGGCGGCGCGAACGGCTCAGTGACTACCGAGTTCTTTTTCAGCGGTGAGAAGTCGCTCAAGTGTCGCCGTGCTGACGGTGAATCCGGCAACTCTGATAAGACTTTCGGCAACGAGACGGCCATTCGCGAAAGCGCTGTATACCGCTTCGAATGCTGGGCGATGATGCCGGAAACTGAGACGCCGCCGGAAGGCTGGAGCTGTCTTATCGGTTTGATGGTTCGCACCTCCGCTGGACAAGCCGCATGGCCTACCGCGCTCAATATCAACGAGACGACGCTTGCAGCTGGTGGCGGACGTGGTAAGTGGGTCAAGTTCTCCGGCAAGATCGGTGCCGGTGGCGCACAGAAGACACGCGGCCGCCTGTGGATCTCCTGCCGTGGCACATCTGGCGGCCCGGGGTATCGTGTCTACATCGACGATCTGGTGATCACCGACGTTACCGACGCGCACGCAGCGCAGACCACTGCCGACGCGAACGCTAGCGCCATCACCGGGCTGACTTCTCGCGTGACCACTGCGGAAGGCAAGATCACTTCTCAGGCCGATGCGATCACCAAGCTGAACGGCGACGTGAGCACCATCAACGGCACGCTGAGCCAGAAGGCGGACGCCAGTGCAGTCAACGCACTGCAAACGCGTGTGACCACCGCAGAAGGCCAGATTGCGAGCCAGGGCACGGCTATCACCAACCTGAACAACGGTCTGGAAGCATTCCGCCGCACCGGCGAGAACTTGATCCAGAACTATGACTTCCTGCAACTGGGTACCGCATTCAGCGTGCAGCAGGACAGCGTCAGCACCGTGACCTTCGGCGCGTATGGCGACGGGAAGAACGGTGTCCGCATGGTTCGCGCTAACGGTACATCTCCGGGCCTGTTCGCGAACAACAAAAAGCCGGTACCGCAGAACGGACAGCGTCGTTATCGCTATGTCGTGCGTGCGAAGGGCGTAAGTGGGGCAATGAACCTCCTCATGCGTCGCTGGAACTTCAACGGCACCGTGGAAGGCTCTTACGCTGACAAGAACAACACGCTGACAACCGACTGGCAGACCCTGACCTGGGAAACCGATCTCAATCAGGCAAGCGGCGTCGACGGCGCGGCGTTCGGCATCTATTGCCACCCGTCCAACGCTGAGATCCTGATCGACTCCTTCAAGGTGTACGACATCACCGAAGAGGTGACGATCAAGGCGAACAGCGCGGCAATCACCAGCCTGACCACAACCGTCACCCAGCAGGGCCAGGACATCACCGCTCAGTCGAACGCGCTCACTCAGCTGAAATCCAGCCTGACGAATGACGCGGTAGCACTGGCGGCGAACCCGGATAACATGCTGACGAACACCGGCTTCGAGCGCGGAACGGACAACTGGGGCGGCTGGAGTTCACGCGCTGACGTCTACGCTGCGCAAGCTCCCAAGTCTGGCGCGTACATCCTGCGCGGTAAGGCTGGTGGCAACACGGCGGTTACTCAGAACGTCCTGAACGCGAAAGCAGGCCGCACCTACCGCTTCGGTGGTTATGCGAAGCGCACCGCTGATATGGCGATCGGTGCCAACACTGTCGGGAACAACAAGTTCCGCTTGGGTAATGCGACTACCGGCGCTGGCCCGCTGTCTGAGCTGAACTTCTCAGAAGCGAACATCGGTACCAACTGGACACTGCTCACAAAAGACTTTGTTCCGGCGACAGATATGGACGTTGCCTACTCGATCAACTGGAACCTCGCCACCGGTGAAGTCTACTTTGACGACGTTTTCTTTGTGGACGTCACCGACGAGATCAACAACGCAGCGAACGCGACGGCTATCACCAACCTGACCACCCGCGTCACGTCGGCAGAAGGCAAAATCACGTCGCAGGGTACGGCGATCACTCAACTGACCGCAGACCTCAGCACCGCGAACGGGAAGATCACGGCGAACGCCAACGCCATCACCAGCTTGCAAAGTACGGTCATGCAGCAGGGCAACACCCTGACCACTCAGGGCCAGGCTATCACCAAGCTGAACAGCGATCTGTCTGACCTGTCCGGCGTTGTCGACACGAAGGCCAGCGCAGCAGCTGTTAGCGAGCTGACCACCCGCGTCACCAATGCGGAAGGGAAGATCACGGCGAACTCATCCGCACTGAACAGCATCACCTCACGCGTTGATGATGCTGAAGCGTCGATTGACGGCCTGAACGAAACCACTGCAGCGAACGGGCTGGCGATGGCAAACGGCTTCCAGCAGCTGCGCGCGCAGATTGGTGACAATCAGGCAGCCATCACGCAGACCATCAAGGTCGTAGCTGATATGGAAAAAGCGACAGCTGAGCAGATAAATACCGTTCAGTCGTCGGTAAACGGCATGTCGGCAACTGTTCAGGAAGTATCCAGCACCGTTGCGGACATTAATGGCAAGCTGGGCGCGCAGTGGGGCGTCAAAGTGGCTACTGATACCGGTGGTGCAAACCCTCGCGTAGCAGGTATCCAACTGGGTATTGATGCAACCGGTAGCTCACAGTTCCTGGTACAGGCCGACACTTTCGCGGTGTATACCGGCGGCACAGGGAAAGCCTATCCGTTCATTGTGCAGGGCGGTGTGGCCTACATGCAGGAAGCGTTGATTCGTGATGGTTCGATCTCCAACGCGAAGATCGGCAACGTCATCCAGTCGAACAACTACGTCGACGGTTACAGCGGCTGGAGTATCAACAAGGACGGTAGCGCGCAGTTAAATAATGTGGTCATTCGCGGCACGGTATACGCAACTGATGGTCGATTTGATGGAACGGTGTATGCCAACAGAATTGAGGGGGATATTGGCTCATTTGCCATCAATATCGCTCAGCACCGCACACGCAAGGTACCTAAAGCAACGTGGCAGTGGTTCGAGCTTGCTCGCTTCCGTAGGCAGAACTTTGACCAGGTAATCAACATCCGTGGCGGCCTGCTACAAACTGACCGCATCAGCATTGACGGCGGCGGCACGCTTCGCGCGGGCATGTCCTACGCGCCTGGCTCAGATGGTGGTCTCGATCCTGGCTACTTGTCGTATGCAATGTTGCTCCGTGGAACCGGCGCAACTTCCGGCGGAGGCAGCATGGAGATCGGCATTGAGCTTATGTACGAAACAGGTGGGGCGGACCGCCTGTTAACAGCACAAGAATCAATGAACGTAGACAACATGTCGTTCGTCGTTCCTGCTGGTACCGGTGATGCTGTTCTGCGATATGGCTGCTACCTGGATCGTAACGGTCAGATGGTGTTGACCATCCTCTCAAGGTTTGACGCCTTTGCCGCGCGCAATAACAACGTAATTCGTGGTTCGTCCACACCATAGAATGGAGGCGGCCCCTTTGGGGGCCGGTATTAAATGGCAATAATTAGCGACCAACTCGCGGCGGACATCCACAACGCTTTCAGCAAATACTACACAGACTTGGCCAATCAGGATCAAATTTTCTTTGGCGTCGGTGACGTGACAATCACGAAGCAGGACGGCACCACCGCCACCGTGCGCTCGTGGAACAAGGTTATTGGCGCTGTGGACACTGCCGCGCAGCGCGGAACTGTGAACACCTTCACCGCCCTGCAAACGTTCAGCGCTGGGATTAACGTGTCGGCTGGAAACATCAACGTCATGAACGACAACAGCATGATCATTCTCGGGAAGAACAGCGATCTTGCGCTGCTGAAAAAATCAGGGCAGGGCGGAACCATCGCCGTCGGCAGCGGGACGCCGTTTAAGGTGCAGCGGGCCAGCACTGCAACCGTAGCACCCGGCTCAACGTATGAGGATATTTTTGTCATTGGCGTGGACAAGCAGACGACGCTACCCGGCCCGCTGTCGGCTGGCGGAAACATCAACAACACGTCGAAGGGTAAGGTACTGACGCAGGCGATCGAGCTGTCGATGAGCACACCATACATTGACTTTCATTTCAACGGCAGCGCAGCGGACTACACAACAAGGCTTATCGAAGCGACATCCGGCGAGCTTACGCTTGAAGGTGCTTTCATGTGTAAAAAGCACCTTTACACTTGGGGCGAGGTAATGGCACGTAACATTGCGCCAAGCTCACCCGCTAACGGCACACTTGTCACTGCGGCACCGTTAAAGTCTATGCTTCAAGGACGTGGTGGCAACGGGGATTCACGCGGAGCTTACGCTGGTTTCTACTTGGAGGAATTAGTCGGGTCTGAGCACCGGGCAGTTATCTACCTTGATGGTTACTCCCGGACTGACGCATGGATTTTCCGCGCTGGCGGCACAATCTCCACCGGGAAAGGTGACGTCATGACCACTGGATCAGACGTGCGGCTGAAAGAGGGTTTTACGGAAGCTCCTGAGAATGCGCTGCAGCGTGTTGAAAGGTTAGGGGTGTGCGAGTATCAGATGAAAGGGGAAAACCGGCGACGCCGGGGATTTATCGCGCAGCAGGCTGATACTGTGGACACAACTTACACCTTCATGGGATGTGAGCAGGAGATCGATGGGGAAAAGTTTCAGGTAATGAACGTGGACTATGTAGCCATCATTGCTGATCTTGTCTCGTCAGTGCAGGAGTTAACAAAACAAGTGCGTGATTTGAACAAGCTGGTTCAAACAAAAGAGTGCTGATTGAGAGAAAAATAGGTTATCAAAACTCGAATAATTTATCATGTAATCAGTATGTTAGAACTAACATAAAAATGGTTCTAAATAAGTGCTCAGAAACATATTATTTCTAAAAATCAGAGAATTAAGAGCAATACAGAGAACTACTGCTGCGCCACATGCAGTGGTTCGAAGCCGCAGACCTGATCGTTAAAGGCATGGAAGGCGCTATCGCCGCCAAGACCGTGACCTATGACTTCGAACGTCTGATGGAAGGCGCTAAACTGCTGAAATGTTCAGAGTTTGGCGACGCGATTATCGCGAACATGTAATCCCGTTAGTGGATTAAGTTAAAGCGGGAGCCGATGGGCTCCCGTTTTTTTATCGCATTCAGGCCGTTATTTTGCCGGACGCTCGCTGCGCGGTACCATGGTCGATTTCCCGCAACACAATGTCCATCAAAGCCATGCGCTTACAACAGGGCTAGCTCAGTTTACCGCGAGATCGCAAGTGGGTATGGATTGAACGCCAGGGGTCTTACTGATGGCCCGACCGGCATAAACCGGTGCCGTTCGGCGAAAATGTGATGTAGCCTAAACTCAGGCTATCCACCCACCTTCAGATTAAACAGCCGGGACAGCGCCGCTCTGCCGCTATCCGTCACTTGCACTTCCCGATATCCCGGCGCGCGGGTTATCCATCCTTTCTGCTCAAACAGCGCCATCAGCGCCGAACCGGCGTCGCCTCCCAGATGAAAACGTCTTTCGCTCCAGTCAAGACAGGGGCAACAAGGCTTACGTCGCGGGCGAGCGTTAAGTACCGCGCCCAGACTTTCAAGCTGGGTTTTACCGGCTGACGTCAGGGCCAGGCCATCGGCCGTCAGCCATTTTTCCCGCAGCATAAACTCATAAATCTTCACCGCCAGCTCGCCCGCCAGATGGTCGTAGCAGGTGCGAGCGTAGCGAAGCGTCACCGGCGTGCTGGTGGCCAGCGCCTTATGCGACTGCATTGAGACGCCCATCAGGTTTTCCAGCAGCCCGGCGATATGCGCGCCTGCCAGGCGGTAATAGCGGTGGCGCCCCTGCGCGAGACACACCACCAGCCCGTTGCTGAGCAGCCGGGCAAGATGTCCGCTGGTGGTGGAGGCGGAGACCTCGGCGACCGTGCTGAGCTCGGTCGCCGTCCATGCGCGCCCGTCCATCAGCGCGCAGAGAATACTGACCCTTGACGGGTCAGAGAGGGCAGAGGCCACCATCGCCATCGCGGTTTCCAGTGCCGCCTCTGGCTCACTGTCTTGCTGCGTTTTCAGGAGATTCATTCAGAAAGTATGGCCCATTTTTTGGTCACTTCCGCTGCCCGGGTGTCATCATCGGTAAGAAGAATGAGCCGGTTACGGTGGTCGCTGTACTGTACCAGAATATTAATACCGTTGCGGGCAAGGGTGTCGGCAATGTCTCCCAGTTCCCCGGGGCGTTCCTGGGGTAACTTACGTATCAGAGGACGGCATACATCGCTGACCGTAAAGCCGGCCTCGGTCAGCACCCTGCGGGCTGTCTCACCGTCCTCCACCAGAAAATGCGCATGTCCGGCATCAGGCGTGGTGAATACCCCACCACCTTCGAGGCCCACACCGTTGTTGCCCAGCGCTATACCCATTGCGCCAAGCGAGCCCGGCGTGTTGCTGAGAATGATGTGAATATCATACATCTGGCTGTGCTCCCCGATCCGATGAGTAATCCCGGAACACGCGGGCAACGCGTATTCTGTAGTATGAAAAAATCGATGCTTTGCCTTCGCGCTGGGCAGCCAGATGCCGCTCATTTTGCTGCCAGTTGGCCACCGATGCTTCATCTTCCCACCAGGATAGCGAAAGGATTTTGCCGGGCGAATTCAGGCTCTGAAAACGCTCGATGGCAATAAACCCCGGCGTGTCTGAAAGCAAAGGCGTCAGCCCGGCCGCCAGCTGAAGATATCTTTCCTGTGCTTCCGGTAAGGCGTCGGCCTCAAAAAGTACTGCAATCATAAGTCTGCTCCGTGGTGAATGTCCGTGCAGTCTAATGACGACCAGAGCAGGATGCTTCGGCGTGCAGCGAAGTGTGGCTGAGGTTGGATACCCCAGCCACATTTCCTGCGCACCGGATGATCGCGCCAGAAACGAGTTACTCTGCGTTAAAGATAATAAATTCAGGCTGGTAGCTGACCGGGAAATTGACCGATCGGGCGATAAAACAGACGTGATGGATCTGCTGATGAAGGGCCGCGGCGGCGTCGAGATCGGTACCTGTTAATACGGTGATTTTCGGCCGGAGGGTAGCAGAAATAAAGCGACCCGCGCCCCCTTTTAATACTTCACCCGTTGCCACCGGCGAGTCCTGATATTCCATGACCGTAATGCCGGCATCTGAGGCCAGATGTAAGTACCACAGCATGTGACAGGCAGAGAGAGAAGAGAGCAGGAGATCTTCCGGGTTCATTTTGCCGGGATCGCCGCCCAGTAATGGATCATTTGAACAATGAATGGGTTCTTTTCCCTTTACCGCGATATCCCAGGTCCGGGCATAAGCCTTGTAACCCGAGGTACCCGTGCCCTGATTGCCGGTCCATGTGATATGACTGGTATAAGCATGTTCCATTGGTTTGCCTTTCTCTATAGAGGGATGAATTTCTTCACTGCGGTATCGTCCAGTTGCATTGCCTGAACGAAGCCGCAGGTAGAATCGCAAGGTTGTCATGACGTTGGCTCGAATGGTATAATGGTATACCATTTATGAATGATGTAAAGAGAGCCAAATGAACGCTGCTACCCGTTCGACCGCCGATATCCTTGCCAGTGAGTTAAAAATCTTAATCAACAAGGGGGCATTGCGAGATGGCGACCGGCTTGTGGAGCGCGACCTGGCCTGCCAGTTTTCTGTCAGCCGTATCCCAATGAGAGAAGCGATACAGCAGCTTGAGCGCGAAGGTCTGGTTGAGATTTTCAGAAATCGTGGCGCGGTGGTGAAAACGCTGACGGCCGCAGATGTCGATGAAATTTATCAGCTGCGGGCACTCCTGGAAGGTGAAGCCATTTTTCATAGCCTGGAGAATATGGACCCGGAAACGCTTGCCCGGGCAGAGCTGGTGCATCAGCTGCTGAGTAGCGCTTCTGAACCCGAGCTGCAGGGGAGGTATAACCGGGAGTTTCATGAACTGCTGTATCGGAAGTGTAACAATCAGCGCCTGTTGAAGATGATCGGTGAATTGCGCGAGCAGATTGAAAGATATGAGCTTTTTCAGAACAGACTGCTGTCGGATACGCTGAAATTCCAGGATGAGCATCAGCAGATCCTGATGGCCTGCCAGCAAAATAATCCACAGGAGGCTCGGGCATATACTGTGAAACATATTCTTTCAGCAGGTGAAATCCTTCGCGCCTATATTGTAAGCCGTTAATGGTTGCGTAAAGCGGCTGCGTTGTTCACGCATAAATTGCCATCCGTCTCAGCTCAATGCTATAAGAAAAGAGCCGTTTTAATGGCGCTTATGTTTTATCTGTAAGGAATAAGTGAAGGTCAGATAATGATTACGTCAGTGCAGCCAACCACCACCGTCACCACCACGACCGTAACCTGCGGTGGTGTGGGCGTATCTGTGACCGGCTCCTGACAAACAGATCCTCACTCCCCGCCAATGTGGACGGGGAGAGACCTCTCCGTTCGTGACAGACTGAATGGAGACCCATCATGATTTCATCTGAGGATGCCCTGTTAATTATCGATATGCAGCAGGGGCTTTTCCGTGGCCCGGTTTCCCCGTATCAGGCCGATGCGCTTCTGGCGAACGTTTGCCTGCTGATTGAAAAAGCGAGACAGGCTGAGGTGCCCGTCTTCTTTGCCCGCCATACCGGAGCTGACGACTCTCCGTTCTCCGCGCAAAGTCCATTAACTCAACTGCTGCCTGAGATGGGTGTTAACGGCGAGCGGGATATCGTCTTTATTAAAAAGTACCCTTCCTGTTTTCAGCAAACTGACCTTGCGCATCAGCTCGCTCAGGCCGGCGTAAAACAGCTGGTTATTGCTGGGATGAAAACCGAATTCTGCGTGGACACGACCTGCCGAGCGGCATCGGCGCTGGGATTACGGACGGTGCTGATCTCAGATGCGCACTCAACCATGGATAACGAACGTTTATCAGCGCCTGACATCATTGGCCATCACATTGTCACCCTTGCCGGGCCATTTGTGACGCTGTCGACCGCCGCAGAGTGGCGCTTTTCGGCAGCGAAATAAGGATGAAGAAAGGGAGCCCGAGGGCTCCTTTTCGCTACGCCTGCTCATCCGGTTTTACTGCCCATGGCGGCGCAGGGTGGAGGCGGGGTGGCGCCGGAGCGCCTCTTCGGGACGCACCGGACGCCGCACTAGTTCGCCGCCGCAGTTCGGGCAATGGCCGTTAAGCCGCGCCGTCATGCAGTCCTGGCAAAAGGTGCACTCGAACGAACAGATAAACGCTTCGCGTGAGTCTGGCGGCAGATCTTTATCACAGCATTCGCAATTCGGGCGTAACTCGAGCATTTCCTTCCCCTGTGGTTAACGGCTGTATCAGCGACGGCCGGCCAGCGCATGCTGTTTTTATAGCACGGCGCAGACTGGCCTCCGAGGGATTTCGCTGCGTTAATCTCCGCCTCAAAGCGTTGCCTTTCCGGGCTGCATCCCCGGCACGAGGATCACTTTGCGGCATGCCTCTTCACGCTTCTCAAAGATCTGATAGCCGCGCGCGGCCTCCTCCAGAGGCATATGGTGAGTGACAATCTCCTCCGGGGTGAGCAACCCTTGCTCAATAAGCGCCAGTAGATCCGGCAACCAGGCATGGACGTGGGTTTGCCCCATTCTGAAGGTCAGCCCCTTATCAAAGGCATCGCCAAACATAAATCCGTGAATGAAACCGGCGTAAACCCCGGGCACGCTGACGATGCCGCCGCGGCGCACGGCAGCGATGCACTGGCGCAGCGCTTTCCCGCTGCTGCCCTCGATTTTCAGGGTGCTGAGGACGGTTTCCGTAAGACTGCCTTTCGCCTCGAAGCCGACGGCGTCAATCACCGCATCGACGCCGCGATGGCCGGCGGTGTTGTCGATAATCCACTGCGCCGGATCGTCATGGTGGTCGAAGTTTATCGGGATCGCGCCATAGCGCCGCTGCGCGAAGTCGAGTCGGTAATCGTTATGATCGATGATAAATATCTGCTCTGCGCCATTGAGCCTGGCGCAGGAGGCACACAGCAGGCCAACCGGGCCGGCGCCAAAAATAGCCACGCTGCTGCCGGGTTTGACCTCGGCGTTTTTTACCGCCTGCCAGGCGGTAGGCAGAATATCTGACAGAAACAGCACCTTTTCATCGGGTAAGGTGTCCGGCACTTTAAACGGTCCGGTATTGGCTTTGGGAACGCGCACATATTCCGCCTGGCCGCCGGGGATCCCGCCGTACAAATCGCTGTAGCCGAACAGGGCCGCCGGTGGCGAAATGCCTTTTCGGTTGAGCGTCGCCCCCTGGCCGCTATTGGTGCTTTCGCAGGCGGCATATTGCTGCAGGCGACAAAAGAAGCAGTCTCCGCAGGCGATGACAAACGGGATAACCACCCGATCGCCTTTACGAACCGCGGTGACCTCGGAACCGGCTTCCACCACTTCCCCCATAAATTCATGGCCGAAAATATCACCATGGTGCGTGCCGGGGATCTTACCGCGGTAAAGGTGCAGATCGGAACCGCAGATCGCCGTCGCCGTGACGCGCAGAATAATATCGTCCGGCGCCTCAAGGGCCGGGTCGGGCATGGTGTCGACGCTGACATGATGGGGGCCATGATAAGTGAGTGCTTTCATAAAGTCTTCTCCTGGAGAGAATGGCTGATAGCAGCAGGCGAAAAGGCATTGTGACCTAACGTTATTGCCGCCGATAAACCACAGTAAAAATAAAGCGTAGAGTACTTATAATGGAACTGCGTGATATTCCACTCAGTGAATGTATTCCACGCTTCGCTTATTTAGCGGCTGGTTTGTTGAGGTTATTTGAGGTTATTTGCCTATTCCCCTTATGTATGCCAGGCTTAATCGGGCATGATATTCGCTCCGTTTTATTTTCCAGCCGCTTCCCCAGCGGCTTTTTTTTTGGCCTTAAAAAAAGAAAAAATCTGAATTTCAACCAGACTAAGGGCAGTACTGCCGCTTCGTTATATAACCCAACAGGAGTACTCCGCCAGTATAAATAATTCTTTGCCACAGTGGTGCTCTGTGTGCATTATTTCCCTGAACACAGTAAGTTAGCGGTAATGTACCGTCTGGTTATTTTTGATGTGTTTTGTAGAATTATTCCGAATTACTCCTAAAAGGCATCAAAAACACGGGATAATAATTTGACTAACCAGCATTACTAGCTAGATTTAAATATCGAACGACGAGTGATACGGAATATTTTCGTATCGTACTGACATAACCGATATACATGAGGTGAAATATGGCAGAGCATCGTGGTGGTTCCGGAAATTTTGCTGAAGACCGTGAAAAAGCTTCTGAAGCAGGTCGTAAAGGTGGTCAGCACAGCGGCGGGAACTTTAAAAATGATCCGCAGCGTGCGTCTGAAGCGGGTAAAAAAGGCGGACAAAACAGCCACGGTGGTGGCCGCAAGTCCGATAATTCCTGATTATCCTTTTCCTTGCACCCTGAAGTGAAAGTATCTCCTGCGAGTCTGTCACAGACTCGCAGTTATTTTCTGACTCCAGAAGGTATTTCTATGAATATGAAAAGCATTGAAGATGTATTTATTCACCTGCTCTCAGATACCTACAGCGCAGAGAAACAATTAACCCGCGGGCTGGCAAAACTGGCCAGAGCGGCGTCCAGTGAAAAACTCAGCGCGGCGTTCAATGCTCATCTTGAAGAAACCCAGGGCCAGATTGAACGTATCGACCAGATTATTGAGCAGGAATCTGGTCTGAAAATCAAACGCATGAAATGCGTGGCCATGGAAGGATTGATCGAAGAGGCCAATGAAGTCGTTGAGAGCACGGAAAAAAATGAGGTACGCGATGCCGCGTTAATTGCCGCTGCGCAAAAGGTCGAGCATTACGAAATTGCCAGTTACGGTACCCTGGTTACCCTGGCGGAACAGTTGGGTTATAAAAAAGCGGTCAAATTGCTGGCCGAAACCCTGGAAGAAGAAAAGCAAACCGATGTTAAATTAACCGACCTGGCGGTAGGTAATATTAATAAAAAAGCGGAAAAATAAACGCTCCCTGACACGAGGAAATCACGATGAATCACATTGAACATTATCATGACTGGCTACGAGATGCGCATGCCATGGAAAAACAGGCAGAATCCATGCTGGAATCAATGGCTGGCCGTATCGATAATTATCCGGATCTCCGTGCCAGAATCGAACAGCATATTAATGAGACCAAACGGCAAATTACCGTGCTGGAAGAGATCCTCGACCGCAACGACATTTCGCGCTCGGTGATTAAAGATTCGATGAGTAAAATGGCGGCTCTCGGCCAGTCCATTGGCGGAATGTTTCCTTCCGATGAAATCGTCAAAGGCTCGATCAGCGGGTACGTTTTCGAGCAGTTTGAGATCGCCTGCTATACCTCTCTGCTGGCGGCCGCTGAAAAAGCGGGCGATACCGCCTCCATCCCAGCCATTGAGGCCATCCTGGCGGAAGAGCGGGAAATGGCCGACTGGCTGATCAAACATATTCCTCAGACCACGGAGCAGTTTCTCCTGCGTTCAGATGCTGACGGCGTAGAAGCGAAAAAATAACCCAGGAGGCAGGCCTATGTTTCGTCATGTGAAACAACTGCAGTATACCGTGCGCGTTGCTGAACCCAACCCGGGGCTCGCGAATTTACTGCTCGAACAGTTTGGCGGCCCTCAGGGCGAGCTGGCCGCCGCGTGTCGTTATTTCACTCAGGGATTAAGCGATGACGATCCCGGCCGTAAAGACATGCTGATGGATATCGCGACAGAGGAGCTAAGCCATCTGGAGATCATTGGCACCCTGGTCGGCATGCTAAATAAAGGCGCCAAAGGGGCGCTGGCGGAGGGCACCGAGAGCGAGGCGGAACTCTATCGTTCGCTCACCGCCAACGGCAACGACAGCCATATTACGTCGCTGCTCTACGGCGGCGGTACTCCGCTGACCAACTCGGCGGGCGTGCCGTGGACAGCGGCCTACATTGATACTATCGGCGAACCCACCGCAGACCTGCGATCGAACGTCGCGGCGGAGGCGAGGGCGAAGATCGTCTATGAACGGCTGATCAACGTGACCGACGATCCCGGCGTGAAGGACGCGCTGGCGTTCCTGATGACTCGCGAAGCGGCGCATCAGCTCTCTTTTGAGAAAGCGCTGCAGTCGATTCGTAATAACTATCCACCGGGCAAACTGCCGCCCATTAGCGAGTACGCGAACACCTACTACAATATGTCTGAGGGTGGAGAAGTACGCGGCAGCTGGAACAGTGACAAACACTTCGATTATGTCAAGGATCCGCAGCCGGCCGTGGATGGCGGAGATGGCAGCGCCTCTGTCGGCCTGACGCCGGAGCAGGAAGCGCTGTGCAAAGCGATGCTGAAGCGAACACAGTCTGACCCGCAGGGTGATCCTTTGACCGGCGCCGAACTCGGCGCCGGTAAGCAAAACACGTCATCATCGGCTAAGTGATGTTCGCATAAGCCCCGGCTGCGGCCGGGGCGTTTCACAATGATGGTGCGGATTATGTTTGAATTTGACGCGTTTCATCTGGCCCGACTGCAATTTGCCTTTACCGTTTCCTTCCATATTCTGTTTCCGGCCATCACCATCGGCCTTGCCAGCTACCTTGTGGTGCTGGAGGGGATGTGGCTGAGAACCCGGGATAACGTCTGGCGCTCGCTCTACAACTTCTGGCTGAAAATTTTCGCCGTCAATTTTGGTATGGGCGTGGTTTCCGGATTAGTCATGTCCTATCAGTTCGGCACCAACTGGAGCGGATTCTCTCAATTTGCCGGCAGTATTACCGGCCCGCTGCTGCTGTATGAAGTGCTGACCGCCTTCTTCCTCGAAGCGGGATTCCTCGGCGTGATGCTGTTCGGCTGGAGCAAGGTGCCGCCAGCGCTGCATTTTTTTACCACCTGCATGGTAGCCCTTGGCACCCTGGTCTCCACCTTCTGGATCCTCGCCTCCAATAGCTGGATGCAGACGCCGCAGGGTTTTACCCTCGAAAATGGCCACCTCATCCCGCAGGACTGGCTGGCGATTATCTTTAATCCCTCGTTCCCGTATCGCTTATTCCATATGGCGATCGCCGCGTTCCTCAGCAGCGCCATGTTCGTCGGGGCCTCCGCCGCCTGGCATCTGCTGCGCGGCAACGACTCGCCGGCCATCCGCAAAATGCTGTCGATGGCGATGTGGATGGCGCTGCTGGTGGCGCCCATCCAGGCGGTGGTGGGGGATATGCATGGCCTTAACACCCTTGAGCATCAGCCGGCGAAGATTGCGGCGATTGAAGGACACTGGGAAAACCGGCCGGGCGAGGCCACCCCGCTGTTACTGTTTGGCCTGCCGGATATGGAAGAGGAGCGGACCCGCTATGGCCTGGAGATCCCGGCGCTGGGCAGCCTGATCCTCACCCACAGCCTGCATAAGCAGGTGCCGGCCCTGAAAGATTTCCCGAAAGAGGACCGGCCCTATTCGCCCGCCGTGTTCTGGTCGTTCCGTATCATGGTTGGGATGGGGGTGTTGATGATCGCCTTAGGGATCTGCAGCGCCTGGCTGCGCTATCGGCGGCGGCTGTACCATTCGCGTCCGTTCCAGTGGTTTGCGCTCTGTATGGGGCCCGCCGGTCTTATTGCGCTGGTCGCCGGGTGGGTGACCACCGAGATGGGCCGTCAGCCGTGGGTGATCTACGGTTTGCTGCGCACCCGGGACGCGGTGTCGTTGCACAGTACGCTGCAGATGGCTATCAGCCTGCTGGTGTTTATCGTGGTTTACTGCGCGGTGTTTGGCGTGGGGTATTACTATATCTTCCGGCTTATCAAAAAAGGGCCGCAGCCGGTGACGGAGCTGACCTCGCAAACCGCAGGCACCCCGGCGCGTCCGCTCTCGGCGGCAGAGCCGGTGCGGGATGAGGAGAATGCATCATGAGCATCGATATCTCGGTGATTTGGTTTGTCATCATTGTCTTCGCCACGTTGATGTATATCGTGATGGATGGTTTCGATTTAGGCATCGGGATGCTGTTCAGCGTGGTGCATGACGCCGAAGAGCGCGATGTGATGGTTAACAGCGTGGCGCCCGTCTGGGATGGTAACGAAACCTGGCTGGTGCTCGGCGGGGCAGGGCTGTTCGGCGCCTTTCCGCTGGCTTACGCGGTGATCACCGATGCGCTGGTTATCCCGCTGACGGCGATGCTCATCGGCCTGATTTTCCGCGGCGTGGCGTTTGAGTTTCGTTTTAAAGCGGTTCCCTCGCATCGCACCTTCTGGGACTATGCCTTCGCCGGCGGCTCGCTGCTGGCGACCTTCAGCCAGGGGATTGTCGTCGGCGCCTTTATCAACGGCTTTGCGGTAGCCGACCGCCGCTTCGCCGGCTCGACACTGGACTGGCTTACCCCCTTCAATCTGTTCTGCGGTCTGGGGCTGGTAGTAGCCTATCTGCTGTTGGGCACCACGTGGCTGATCATGAAAAGCGAAGGCGCGTTGCAGCAACGGATGCGCGAGCTGACCCGCAAGGCGCTGCTGGCGTTGATGGCGGTGATCGCGGTGGTCAGCGTCTGGACGCCGTTGGGCTGGCGCTACGTGGCGGAACGCTGGTTTACGCTGCCCAATTTCTTCTGGTTCGTGCCGGTGCCGATCCTGGTGCTGACCCTGAGCTTGTGGATCTGGCGCCTGAGTGCGCGCCCCGCAAGCCATGCTCGTCCCTTTATCCTGACGCTGGGCCTGATATTCCTCGGCTTCAGCGGGCTGGGAATCAGCGTCTGGCCGAACATTATTCCGCCGCACATCTCCCTGTGGGATGCCGCCGCGCCGCCCTCCAGCCAGGTATTTATGCTACCGGGGGCGCTGCTGATCATCCCGGTGATCCTGATGTATACCGCCTGGAGCTATTACGTCTTTCGCGGCAAAGTGTCCGGCAGCGAAGGCTATCACTGAGCGAGATACGCGCCGGCGGCCCGGGAATGAACCAGATAGTCGCGGGCAGACCGGCCCCGTTCCCTTCTTGCTTGGGCAGGGTGTCAATATGGGGGCGCACCGGCAGCCCGAAGCCGTCGGTCAGGTCGGCGCTTAAGATACCGATCGTTATCTTCTCCACCCGGATCACCGCAGGGTCAAAAAGGGTTCCGGGCCTGGAGACGGCGGCAAAGCCCAACAGGCGCAAGGTGTCACCCGCCAACAGGAAAGCGTACCCACGCGATGGGCGTTCAATCAGGGGCAGGCTGTGACTCCCTGCGAGCCACAGAGCCCGCATGATGCTGGCCTGACGCCCGCCGGGGAAGGCGGGCAGAGGCTTACGCTTTTGGCGACTTGATCTTAATAATAAATCGCTCATTCACCCGGGTGATCCTCGCGCCAATGTCGCCAAACTCGGTGGCGATTTTAAAAAAATCGTCTGCGGCGACGTCAAAATCGAGTTCGATTTTCTGATGTTGTCCTGTCGCCAGTAACTCATAGAAATGGTCAAGGCTGCGGGCTTTTTCGCTGGGCATCGTATTTCTCCATGGTCAACCAATCAGCAGGGCGTTTATGACTTATAGCGCATTCCGGATTATTCAGCAGAATGGTAATGGCGCCTGATATAAGATTATGCAATGACAGTAAGAGTGAGGTAGGGCGATATTATTCCGTGTTGTTAAACCGTGCGGTCGCGCGTTTGCCGGCGATACCATGACGGCAGGAACCATCCTGCGGCGTCGGCTGATGATAGACATTGTTTGATGACAATTTGATGTCAGTAAAATGAACCTGCAAGGGCTCGGGATTTCATATCGCTAAATAATTTTTAATCTGTGGCTGTTAAGGTAGTTCTTAACTACCTTATGGTGATGGGGCTTTATTTTTATGGCCAACGGCGAGGGAACAACGATGCAATTACTTGATTTATTCGCAGGCTTATTGTGGTTAAGCAGCGTTATTTTCCTGCTGTTTGTTCTTGATGTGGTCATCACCCGTTATCTTTATCGTAAATAACCGACAGAGGCGACGGCGCTGGGCATAGGGTACCGCGCCGGAGGATGATAGTATAACGCCGGGACTGATTCAGGAAGGAATGTGCAGTGCTCGGGAGAATTGATTACGATATTGAAAAATACCAGTTTACCGAAGCCGGTGAAACGTCGCGGCTGCGGGAGCAGTGGCGAGAAGTCTATCAGGAGTGCCGTCAGCTGCAGGCCGGGGCAGAGGAGCGTCTGCGCATTGCGTTGCTGAACGTCGACTATGTCACCAGCTTCGAGCTGCCTTTTCGCCTGCTGCTGGTGCGCGCGCCGCAGCTGATCGCCGACGTCCGCGAGACGCTGCAGCTCAGTCGTAAAGCCGCCGTTTTCAACGGCAAACGTTACGGCTGCGTCTACAGTTTGAAGCAGGATTTACAGGCTGTACCGGAGAGCTTTCATTACCACCTGACAAACCGTATTCGTCGCGTCGAGGCGACGGGCCAGACGGCGGCGCCGTACCAGCAGATCGCCCGGGAGATTAAACCAGCCCGGGATCGACTCCGGCAGGCATTAATCGCCGGCCTGCCGGTTACCGCGCTGGATGCCCTGTTCTGGTTCGGCAGTCAGCGGGTAGCGGCGGACATTGCCCAGCTGCGCCGGTCCGGTATGGCCATTATCACTGAGGAGGTGGAGGTCTGCGACACTCTGTTCAATACCACCCGGTGGGTACCGGTTTATCGTCTGGCCAGCGCGTGAGCGGGCCTCCCTTCGCCCAGCCGCTGCCTCTGCACGCAGTCGACCATTGCTCCATCAAACCAGACGCACAGGCCTCTGGCGGCATGCCGCGGAGCCGGTTCCAGCCACGCGCTGGCGCTGAGCATGACTAGCATCAGCGCCAGCGGAACCCCGTATATTCTTCTCACTATCCTTTTCCCACTTCGCCTCTTTTGCCAGTAAGGTAGCGGGAAAATATGACGTTTCGTTGACCCGTCTGCCTGATTTATCGCCTGCAGACGGCGTGGCAGGCGTGGCAGGCGGGCCGTGCCGGGTGATGCGTTATTGATCTTCGGCATAAAAATGCCAAAAACTGGCGGCTTGTTTTTTTTCGGTTTTATTACTCCATGCTTTTTTCCCCGTAGAGAAAAAGCATGAAGCCGCAATGCCTGGTGATGGATTATTTTGTAACTAGCTGGTTTGAAACGATATTTTAATTTTGACTTAGGTGGGTATGACAGCGGTGGCAAATTTATATTAATTCACTTTACCGATCAATAAATTATATCTTGATAGCTTTTGGCTATCGAATGTTTCTTATCGATCATTTTAAACTATTTTTGTTGGCGGGAAATATATGACATGCTTTAACCCTTTCTTATTTCTGGTATTTTTTAAATGGTTAAAGAAAACGTGAAAAATACCTCTTATCGCTTCGTTCTGGAGCCCGCTATTAGCGATGATGGTGCCTACCACTCGTGGGAATTGCTCACTAAAGACATTATAGCACCCGCACAAAATAACACCTCCGCGCCCACGTTTTCTTTCTCCACGCTCACCGAACGCGACAAGCTTGCACTATTTACCCGGCAAATCGAATTGCTTTCCGTCTTTGATTTTTCCCAGGTCGATAATAAGCCGATCTCGCTGAATATTGATGATTTATTAAGCCATTTTATTCTGACCGACCGCTATCTGTGTGATTTTCTGCGCGCCAGTAAATACATCGCCTTGGAAATAAATGAGAATTTTCATGAGTTTATCGCCGGTCGCGAACTGACGGCGCTGAGCACGCTGGCGGCGCTTTGCCCGGTCTGGCTGGATGACTTTGGACGCGGACGAACGACTTTCCGGCTGCTGGAGCGATTTCGCTTCGATTGCGTCAAAGTGGATAAAGATTATTTCTGGGACAAAGAAAACGATCCCGCTTTGCCTGGGCTGTTACAGGCTATTCATACCCTGACCGGGCATGTGATTGTGGAGGGGATCGAAACCGAAAAGCAAAAACGGTTAATCACTGCGGCCGGGGATATCATTGGTCAGGGCCGTTACTGGAAGGATGAATATATCTTTCTCTGCTGCTGAGCCCCCACCGGGGCGAGGTTTCGGTGACCTGCCATTCTTTTCTTATCCAGTTTTAAACGAATGCTTTGTTACAGATAGGCTTTATTCCCGCGATGATAATCCCGTCTCTTTTACTTGCCTGAAGGATAACTCATTGTGAATACACGCTTGCGTAACACCCTGATCGCCATTGCGCTGACCACCTGCTTCACCGCCGCCAGCCAGGCGTCGACCTCGGCTGACGTGCCGTCTGTCTCGCAGGACCCGGTCGTCCAGCATCTGAAGCTGAGTGAGGAGCAGGTCGCCAAAATCCAGGCGCTGCGTCAGGGATTCGAAAACAATGTGAGCCAGATTAAAATCAGCGGCTATCAGGACGGCGCCCTGGCCGACGTTATTCACTCCGGGAAATGGGATGAAGCTAAAGTCAAACAGCAGCTGGCTGCTTTTGGCCAGCTGGATCAGCAGGTGCGCTACTATCGTGTGAAATACTACTTTGACGTCAGCCAGGTGCTGACTGCCGAGCAGCGTGAGCAGGTGAAAAAAGACCTCGCCGCGGCGATTAATTAACCCGGCCTTCGCCATCCGCTCCGGATGGCGCTGAATCGGGCGACAGACGCCGCGTGTCCGGCGCCAGTCGCCCAGCTTGACTGACTTACTGACCGTGGCCGTTTTCCAGACGGGCGAAATACTCCGGAGCAAACGGACGCGGGTCGACATCGGCAAACGGCGCACGCTCAAAGTGTGGCTTCAGCGCCCAGGGGACCGTGCAGTCAAAAATCGTCTTGCAGCTGATACCTTCCCCGCGGATCGACGGACTGTATTCCGGCGTCTGGGAAGGATCGAGCTGGTGACCGCGGATACCGGGGAGGGTGGTGATGCTGACATCCCCCTGCATGCGGGTGGTCATCGCCCACAGGATATCGTCGCTGTCAAAGATATCGACATCCTCATCAACCAGAATGATGTTTTTCAGTTCGGAATAGGTCGCCAGTGCCAGCAGCGCAGCCTGTCCCTGACGACCTTCGTCGGCGGGCTGACGTTTTTTCACCTGCAGGATCCCCAGAAATTTACCGCCGCCCGCGGTGTGGGCGTAGACATTTTGTAAGAAGCCCGGGATGGCAGCCTCGACGGCATTCCAGATACTGGCTTCCGTCGGCAGCCCAGCGAGGGTGGTATGCTCTTCCCCCGGTCCCACCAGCGTCTGCAGGATCGCATTGTGCCGCATGGTGACCGCTTTGACTTTGATCACCGGCAGCGACGGGTTGGCGCCGCCGCAGTAGCCGGGAAATTCCGGCATCGCGTGGCCGCTGTTGGTGTGCTGATCCTCTCTGACGCGCACGCCGGGCAGCAGTTCGCCTTCAATAACGATCTCGGCGCGGGCGATGGCTTTCTCCGGGACGCTGACGCCCTGCACCAGCTCCACCGGGCGCTGACGCAGCGCGCCGGCCACGCCCAGTTCGTTATAGCCAAACGGCGTGGTGGGGGCTTCGAAGCAGGCGCCAATATAGATGGCCGGGTCGAGACCCATATTGA
>ERZ791753.188-NODE-188-length-72458-cov-8.931246_pt1 | contig 72458 bp, 58 predicted proteins | sample MGYA00509951_ERZ791753 | MGnify/ENA primary metagenome ERZ791753 (study PRJEB30046, sample SAMN00792026) | human gut metagenome | study: EMG produced TPA metagenomics assembly of the A metagenome-wide association study of gut microbiota in type 2... | reverse complement strand
GAGCCATTTCCGCATAGACCAGGAAAGTCCGTTTCCGCCGCCGTTTCAGCCCCTGGAGTACCCTCTGCCAGAGCTGTTCTCCCAAAGCCCGGCCGCTGCCGTCGAAGCAGGGTCCCTGGCCAACAGCAGATCCAGCTGCTGCCGGTCCGGGACGGGAGACCGGAGCTGGACGGGAAGCCGGACCCCCTGCCGCCGGAGCAGCCGGCTGGATGGGCCTTTTTTCTTCCTTTCGGACTGCAGCCGCCATCCGGGCAAAGGCAGCCCGGGGATCCCTTGACTGCTGCGCAGCTGACTGGGCTGGCTGCGCAGCAGCTGGGACAGGTTCCCGGCGAACCGGAGAAGCAGAGCGCGCTGCTGGCGCCGGCTGGACGGCCATAGGAGCCGGAGCGGATTGGACGGGGACAGCCTGACGGACTGCCGGCGCCGCTGGAAGCTCTCCCTGTTCCAAAGCCGCCACCTGTTTTTCCAGGCTGTCGATCCGAGCCAGGAGAGCTGCTTCGGTATTCCCTCGATTCTGACACAGATCGAACAGACACAGTTCTCCCACGATCTTTTTCCGCAGGGAATACTTGCTTTCTTTCACGGCTTCATGGAGCCGCTCCACAGCAGCGATGATTTGGCTGGAAGTAAAAAGAGACGCCGTCTGTTCCAAGGCTTCCCGGGTATCCGTCAGATAGATTTCCTGGTATTCCCGGTCTGCCTGGAACAGCAGCAGCGCTCGGAAGTACTCCATCATCTCTCCCAGGATCTGCTCCATTTCCTTTCCCTGTTCCAGCAGCTGTCCCAGGGTATCCAGGGCACCGGACAGGTCTTTCTGCCCAATCTGGACGACCAATTCCCGGAGCTTTTCCCGTCCCACCAGGCCCAGGACCTGGCGGACGGTCTCTTCCGTCACCTTGTCCGCCATGATGCTGCACTGATCCAAAAGGCTCAGTGCATCCCGCAGGCCCCCATCCGCCTGGATGGCCATCAGGCGCAGGGCTTCCGGTTCCGCCTGGATATGGCTGCCCTCGGCCACTTTTGCCAGATGGGCCGCAATCTCATCCACCGTGGCCCGGCGGAAATCAAACCGCTGGCAGCGGGACAGGATGGTATTGAGGATCTTCTGGGGCTCCGTGGTAGCCAGGATGAACACCACATGTTCCGGCGGCTCTTCCAGGGTCTTCAGCAGGGCGTTGAACGCATCGGTGGTGATCATATGGACTTCATCGATGATATAGACTTTATACCGGCTGGAAACCGGTGCAAAATAGACCTGTTCCCGGATCTTCCGGATTTCATCGATGCCCCGGTTGGAGGCCGCATCGATTTCGATGACGTCACCTGAGGTCCCCTCCGTGATTTCCCGGCAGTTCTCACAATGGTTGCAGGGATGGGGCGTGGGCCCCTCTGCACAGTTGAGGGCTTTGGCCAGGATCCGCGCCGTACTGGTCTTTCCGGTGCCCCGCGGGCCGGCAAACAGATAAGCATGGGAAATCCTCCCTGTTTCCAGGGCATTGGTCAGGGCTTTCTTGATGGGAGCCTGTCCCACCAGATCATCGAAATCCTGGGGACGCCAGGTACGGTATAATGCAACGTAAGCCATCTTTCCCATCCTTTCTGTTTTGATCCTTTGCTATTATACCTTGTTTTTAGCTGGGACTTCAACTAGATTCTGAAAATCTCCCAAAAAACATCTTGACAACAGATTGTAAATTCGATATACTGTTACTCGCGGTTGTCGTTCAGACGGCTGTACAAACTGAATAGCTGTACATCAGCAATTCAACCTGGAGAGTTGTCCGAGTGGTTGAAGGAGCACGCCTGGAAAGCGTGTATACGGGATAACCGTATCGAGGGTTCGAATCCCTCACTCTCCGCCATTTTATCCAATCAGCCGCGTTGTGCGGCTTTTATTTTTCCGGCGGACTGCAAGAGTGGGTCCTGCGCAATGGAGGCCCGTGAACCTTGTCAGGTCCGGAAGGAAGCAGCAATAAGCGGATACCCCCATGTGCCGCAGGGGTGCCTGCCCTTGCAGCCCGCCGGGAAAATAAAGGAAAAAGAGCTGTCGCCCTTTGGGCGGTGGCTCTTTTTTTCAACAGTCAACGATTGCTTCCCTGCACACAAGAAGGCCTTTAAAACACCTCTAACACCTTCCCCGGGTTCAGGATATCCAACGGATCCAGGGCCCGCTTGATGGTTTCCATCATGTACAGCTCTCCCGGATCCGCCAATTGGGCCAGCTGCTTCACTTTCTTGGCTCCGATGCCGTGTTCTCCGCTGAGCTTGCCGCCCAGGGCATAGATGTAGCCATAGGCCTTTGCGTGGAAGGCGTCCAGAGCCTCTTCCCATTCCCGATCAGACAGTTCTCCCTTCAAGATGGCGAAGTGGAGATTCCCATCCCCGGCATGGGCCAGAGTAAACACCCGGAAGGGATACTTTTTTGCTTCGGCAGACAGTTCGTCTATAGCCTGGGCGATTTTGTCCAGGGGCACCACAAAATCGTCACTGGTCATCACCTTGCTCAGCACCCGGGCAGATTCCAAGCAGTTCTTCCGCAGGGTCCACACCCGGTCGTCGGCCATGGATACATCCGCCGCTCCATGGCTCCGGCATAGTCCGTCCAGTTTGAGCAGTTTCTTATCCAGTTCATCTTCATCGAAGCATTCCAGGGTCAAGATCACATAGGAACCATCCTCATAATGGCCCAGGTCCAGCTGGGAATAATCACTGGAAGCCCGGACGAAGGCATTGTCCATGAATTCCACACTGGTGGGGTCCAGTCCTTCCCGGAGCAGTACAGGAACGATGCCTGTGGCTTTGGCTTGGTCGGTGAAGACAGCCAATACATCGGCTTTATAGGGAGCCTGGGGCAACAGCTTCAGGGTCACTTCCGTGATGATGCCCAGGGTACCTTCGCTGCCGATCACCAGCTGATCCAGGCAGTAGCCGGTGGTATTCTTTTTGCTCCGGGTGCCCAGACGAGCGATCCGGCCATTGGGCAGCACCACCTCGATGGCGTGGACCTGGTTCCGGGTAGTACCGTAACGGACGGCTTTGTCACCGCCGGCGTTGGTGGCCAGGTTGCCTCCAATCAGGCAGCTGTCAGCGCTGCAGGGATCTCCGGCATAAAAAAGTCCCTGTTCCCGGGCAGCCTGCTGGACCGCTGCTGTACGGGCCCCAGCCTGGGCCACCAGGTACATCCCCTCCGGATCCACCTTCAGGATCTTGTCCATCCGTTCCATCAGGAGCACCAGGCCTCCGCACACAGGAATGGCCCCATCGGATACACTGGTGCCTCCGCTCCGGGGCGTCACCGGGAACTGTTCCCGGTTGGCCAGTTTCAAGATGGAGGAAATCTCTTCCGCAGAACCGGGAGCCGCCACTGCTTCCGGCAGATGGAACTTCCGGGGATCGGTTTCTTCATCGGTTTTGTACTGTTCCAGATGATCCGGATCGGTCCAGACATACTTCTCTCCTACAATGCTGCGCAGTTCAGCCAGGACTTCTCCGGTAATGGGTTGATACGTTTTCATGCTTCTTTCCTTCCTTTGCGGCCGCCATGCCTGCAGCCTCCACAGTTTTTATACAGTAAAAAGGGGCTGCTGCATGCGCAGCAGCCCCATGGCTGGCGGATGGGGAGGGATTCGAACCCTCGGTACCTTGCGGTACACTTGATTTCGAGTCAAGCACCTTCGACCACTCGGACACCCATCCATGAGAATTTTATTATACCATACTTACCGCCGTGCTTTCAAAAAATCTTGTAAAATTTTCCGACACTCCTGTTCCAGCACCCCGGCAGTGACGGCTGTCCGGAAATTCAGGGAAGCATGGGCGGGCAGATTGAACTGGGATCCACAGGCCCCGGCCGCACTGTCCCAGGCCCCGTACACCACCCTTCCCAGGCGGGCGTTCCAGATGGCGCCGGCACACATAGGGCAGGGTTCCAAGGTCACATACAGGGTGGCATCGCTGAGGCGCCAGCGCTGGAGCAGCTGGCAGGCCTGCCGGATCACCAGGAGTTCCGCATGGGCCGTGGCATCCCTGTCCTGTTCCCGGCGGTTGTGGTCCCGTGCCAATACCTGGCCCTCCCGGACCAGGACGGCTCCCACAGGGATTTCTCCCTCTCGGGCTGCCTGCCGAGCTTCTTCCAGGGCCATTTCCATGAAGCGTACATCGGTCTGCCCGGCAAGAGAGTTCTTTGCCGTTTGCTCCATTTTTGAACCTCCTTGTAAGTGTGAGCAAATGGTGCACAATAACGTGCAGCAGCCCACCTACTCCCTCTTTGTCAGCTTGTGCAAATCGTAAGGCGTATCCTGGTACACCACATTCAGCCAGTTCAAGTAGAACAGATGGGCATAACTGCACCATTTGAACAAAGGTTCCTGGGTAGTATCATCGGTGGGATAATAGTGCTTGGGCAGGGAGGGATCCAATCCTTTTTCCCGGTCCCGGACGTATTCATCCCGAAGGGTCATCCGATCATATTCAAAATGGCCCATGACGAAGATCCTCCGCAGGTCTTCCGTAGCACAGATGTTGATGCCGTTCTCCACACTGCGGCTGAGGACCTGGAGATCTGGAGTGCTGTAGACTTTGGCGTCATCCACTGTGGTATAGCGGGACTGGGGGATGAAGTACCGGTCATCGAATCCCCGGAGCAGCGGGTGATTCCGAACCGTGAGCCCATAGGGATAGATGCCGCAGAGTTTCTGGGGAAACATGATCTTCGGTACATCATAATAATAGTACAAGCCGGCCTGAGCACCCCAACAGTAGTGGAGAACGGAATACACATGACTCCGGGCCCATTCCAAGTATTCTTCGATTTCTCCCCAGTATTCCACATCCTCGAATTCCAGTTTTTCCACCGGGGCCCCGGTTACGATGAGGCCGTCATAATACCGGTCCTGGATATCACTGAATTCCAGGTAAGCGGATTCCAGATAGGAATTGTCCGTATGGGTCCCCACCCGGCTCACCGGCCGGCAGAAATCGATTTCCAGCTGCAGGGGAGAATTGCCCAAAAGCCGCAGCAGCTGCAGTTCCGTCGGCTTTTTCAACGGCATCAGGTTCAGGATCAAGATTTTCAAAGGACGGATATCCTGGGTCAGGGCCCGGTCGTTGTCGATGGTGATGATATTTTCTTCACGCAGTTTTTCCTTGGCAGAAAGATGGCTGTCGATTTTGATTGGCATAGCGCTCACTCCTTTATTTTCTCGAACAAAAAAAGCTCCCGCCCCCTGCAGGGACGAAAGCATCGTGGTACCACCCGGCTTCGCCTGGCGAACCAGGCCTCTCGAGCACGCGAAAATTCGGATGCTCCAGTGCTGTAACGGGCACTCCCGGATGACCTACTGCTGTTCAATCATCTGCTCCAAGGCCATGTTCCCTTTCTCCGCCGCTCTTCCTTTCACCCCAGTGGAAGCTCTCTGTGCCGGCCTGCAAAAGGTACTCTTCTTTTCATCGCAGGTATCTCTATCAAATTGCTTTCAATTTAGCACAGAAAAATCCTTTCGTCAAGTCCTTCTTCCCCTTGCATTTCCAGGAAATTGGTCTTATACTGGGGACAGTATTAATGTTGTTTTAACAACAGAGGAGAATCATGGATACTGCATTCTTGGCCAAAACGGCCTTATTCAAAAATGTCCCCCCAGCCGAGATCGAAGTCCGGATGCACTGTCTGGGCGGAGTGGTCCGGTCTTATCAAAAAGGCTCCTACATCCACTATGCAGGAGATGTGGTCCATACGGTCAGCATGGTCCTTTCCGGGAAAGTCATCATTGAAAACGACGATCTGTGGGGCAACCGGAACCTGCTGGGACAGATGGGGCCCGGAGAACTGTTTGCGGAAGCCTATGCCTGTGCGGAAAATGAGCCCCTGCTGATCAACGTACTGGCGGTGGAAGACACCACTGTCCTGATGATGGATCTTTCCAAGGTCTTCCATACTTGTTCCCGCAGCTGCCCCCAGCACCAGCAGATCAGCGACAACCTGCTCCATATCCTGGCCCGGAAAAATCTGTCCCTGGCCCGGCGGATCCTCCACACCTCTTCCAAATCCATCCGAGGGCGGGTCCTTTCTTACCTGTCCTTCCTGGCTGCCCAGCAGAAGAAAAAAATCATCACGGTCCCCTTCAACCGGCAGCAGATGGCGGACTATCTGAGCGTAGACCGGAGTGCTCTCAGCAACGAACTGAGCAAGATGCAGAAAGAGGGCATCCTGGAATACCACAAGGAAAGCTTCAAGCTTCTGAAGGAGGAGTAGCGGCGGTCAACGGTCAGCTGTCAACGATCAGTGGCCGATGGAAGCCGGCTTTTTGCCGGCATTGGATGAAAAGGAGGATTGGCGTTATGGAACAGGCTGAACTCACGGGAAAAATCCTGCCGGGGATCCCGGTGGAGGTGCATCCTTTTCCGCCTTTCCTGCCGGCAGGGGCCCGGGTGCTGATCCTGGGGACTTTTCCTCCTGCAGCGGAAAAACGGGCTATGGATTTCTATTACCCCAATTTCCAGAATGACATATGGCGGATCATAGGAATGGTGTATTTCAAAGACCCGGACCATTTCCGGAAAGGGCAGGCCAAGGCTTTTGATGCCGCAAAGATCAAGGCCTTCCTAAGCCAAGCCGGGATCGCCCTGGGGCCCACTGTGCTCCGAGCCCAGCGGCAAAAGGGCAATGCCTCGGATAAATTCCTCCATGTGGTGGAAGAAGCGCCGCTGGCCGCCATGCTCCAGCAGATTTCCAGTTGCCGTCAGCTGATCACCACCGGAGAAAAAGCTACAGAAATCGTCCTCCACCAATGCACCGATCCCCCTAAACTGCCCCGGACCGGGACCTCCCTTCCCATTGTCCTGGATGGACGGGAACTGCTCCTGACCCGCCTGCCTTCCACCTCCCGGGCCTATCCCATGAAGCTGGAGAAGAAGGCGGAGATGTATGGGGCGGTGCTGCTCCAGGCAGCACCGCCGGTCAGCAGTCAACGGTCAACTGTCAGCGGCCAAAAGAAAAAAGCAGATTGAGCATGCCGCTCAATCTGCTTTTTTGATGTCCACAACGACGATTTCCGGTTTGGGACCGATGCGGATGGGGACACCCCAGAGGCCATAGCCGCTGGATACCGTGGCCAGCATCTGACCCACCATTTCCGATCCATAATCCAAAAAGTACATTCTCCGAGTGATCAGCCGGTTGGGAGCCATCTGCCCGGCATGGGTATGGCCGGCAAAATACAGATCATATCCCCGCTCTGCCGCCTCTTGGATCCGCCGGGGCTCGTGTTCCATAAACACATTGAACTTTCCCTGTTCCGGATGATAGGATGCTCTCCGGTCCCCGAACAGGTAATCATCCATTCCCGTCAGATTCAGCCAAGGATTCACGGCCTTGTTTTCATCCACGGCAAAACGGATGCCTTCTGATTCCAGGAGGGACCGTTCCACCGCTTCCGTGCCCATCCTTTTGTCATGGTTGCCGTAAACGGCATACACCCCGTCCCGGCTCTGGATCCGGGCCAACGGAGCCAAGCTGTCTTCCTGCTGGACAAAAGGAAGGTCCCCGTCCACCATATCCCCTCCCAGAAGGACCAGGTCAGGCTCCAGGCCGTTGATCCTCCGGACCAGGGATTCTCCATAGGAGGTCCCGAAAAGACCGCCGAAATGGAGGTCCGACACAAAGACGATCCGGTAAGGACCGGGGATGGGTTTATCCGTTACATACTCCATTTTCCGGACCACTGGATGGAGGGCTTGCCAGCAGCCGCCTAAGACCAAACAGACAATAACAGCTGCAAGGACCTGCGCTGCCCGGGGCGCCAGAAGCGGCCAGCGGCCCAGTTTCCCCGCCAAAAGGGCAGGCAGGAACAGGATCAGTCCCAGCACGGAATAATAGAGGAAGCCCATCCAGAGCCCGCCGGCCCAGGCCAAAAAACGGATGGCCGGCCGGGGCAGGGCATAGAGGTACACATTGCTGAGGACGAAACACAGAGGCAACAGCAGGAATATCCCCAGGGTCCAGAAGGGACGCAAAAAAGAAAGGCCTGTCCGGTACATGGCCCAGATGGCCGCGGAACCGCCCAGGCCCACAAGGAGCAGGGTTGCAAAAAAAGGTTTCACACCAACATCATTCCCTTTAAAAAAATGTTTTTCCCGCCCAGAAAGCAAGGCTGGCTGCCAATAGGCCCAGTGTATTCTGGAGCAGCAGATAGAAAAACCCCGTAATATGTTCCCCATGGAGAAAGAAATGCAGTCCTTCCTTGATAAAAGAAGAAAACGCCGTAAAGCCGCCGATGAATCCCCAGTACAGCAGCATGGCCCACTTGGGATGAGGCAGCTTGGTATACAAGAACGCGGCACAAAAGCCCACCAGGATGCATCCAAAGGTATTGACGAAAACCATCTCCCAAGGGAAGTCGTTCCCCCAGACTCCCTTCAGGGCAGCTGCCACCAAATATCTCCCCACAGAACCCAGTGCACCGCCCAGAGCCACGTAGAACAGCAGTGATACGTCTACTTTCCACATCATAAACTTTTCCCCCTCATGCAAATTTACAGTAAGATCACGCCTCCCTGCTACACCCTTTTTCCTTGTATTTGAAAAAACGGGCGCTGCAACCAATCTCAGCGTCCTTCTATTTATATAATAGTAAAAACCTGTGAGTTTGTCAATTCATTTGATTATCTCCCAGAATAAGGGACTTCCTGTCTTTTCCCTGTCTTTTCCCTGTCTTTTCCATGTCTTTTCCCTGTCTTTTCCCTCTCTTTCCTGTCTTTTAGGGACTTTTCCCCAGGAAACATTGCGTCCAGCCTGGGACAACGGTATAATGACAGTATTATGAAAGAGAATAAGATACCATTCCAACTTAAAGAGAATATCGAACTGACCATCACCGGGCTGGGCAGTTCCGGAGAAGGGGTGGGCAAAGTCAGCGGCTTTACCTTCTTCGTCCCCGGTGCTTTGCCGGGAGAACGGATCCAGGCCCAGGTGACCCTGCTGAAAAAAAGCTACGGACAGGCCCGGCTGCAGAAGCTGCTGGTGCCCTCTCCGGACCGGGTGGAACCGCCCTGTCCCGTCTATGCCCAGTGCGGTGGCTGCCAGCTCCAGCACCTTTCCTATCCGGCTCAGCTGGCTTTGAAACGCCAGACCGTAGTGGACGCCATGGAACGGATCGGCCATTTCACCAAACTCTGTGTCCAGGATACCCTGGGTGCAGATGATCCTTGGCATTACCGGAACAAGATGCAGGTTCCTGCCGCCCAGGGACGGAATCATACCCTGGCTATCGGCTGCTATGCCCAAGGGACCCACCGAGTCATCGATGTGAAGGACTGCCTGATCCAGCAGCAGGCCAACAATCAGATTGTCCAGACTGTCCGGTCCTGGATGGAAAAATACCGGATCCCCGCCCTGGAAGAGGATGCTCGTCGGGGCATCGTCCGGCACATTATGGGCCGAGTGGGAGTCCAGACAGGAGAAGTGATGGCTGTATTGGTGACCAATGAGTCCCAGGTCCCCCATCTGAGGGACCTGACTGCCATGCTCCGCCAGGAAATCCCCGGCTTCACCACTCTGGTCCAGAATATCAATACCCGGCACACCAATGTAATCATGGGACCGAAGAACAAAGTCATCTGGGGACCTGGTGTGATCCACGACCGTCTGGGCAAATTCACCTTTGCCATTTCCCCCCATTCTTTTTTTCAGGTGAACACTCTCCAAGCGGAAAAGCTCTATGAAACAGCCCTCCAGTACGCGTCCCTTACAGGAAAGGAGAAAGTCATCGACGCCTACTGCGGTACCGGCACCATCACCCTGTTCCTGGCCCAGAAAGCCCAGCGGGCCCTGGGCATCGAAATCGTGGCTCCGGCCATCCGGGATGCCCGGCAGAACGCCCGGGACAACCATGTGGCCAATGTGGACTTCCTGTGCGGAGATGCAGCCAAAGAAATGCCGGAACTGGTCCGCCAGGGCAGCCGTCCGGATGTGGTGGTATTGGATCCGCCCCGGGCTGGCTGTGAACAGCGGGTGCTGGACGCCATTGCCAGGGTCCGTCCCCAGCGGGTGGTATACGTTTCCTGCAACCCGGCCTCCCTGGCCCGGGATGCGGCCATTTTACGGGACAAAGGCTTCGTGGTCCGGAAAGTCCAGCCCGTGGACATGTTCCCCCACACCAGCCATGTGGAAACAGTCTGCCTGCTGACCTTGAGATAAGAGGAGAAGGATATATATTGAAGGAGGAATCCGTCCATGACACAGATTTCTGAAACTGCCAAAGAGAAGATCCGAAGCCAGTTTCCGGTCTTCCAGGAAGCCGCACGGGCTTTCTATGCCAAAGAGCTGGCTCCCGGAAAATATAAAGGGACTTCCGGCAAATTCGGTTCCTATGGAGAACGGGGCGCGAGCAGCAGCATGCTCCGGCTGCGCTTCTCCGGCGGCACCATCGACCAGGCCCATATGGCCTTCCTGGCCCAGGCCATTGACAAATACCATGTTTCCCTGGCCCATTTCACCACCGGGGAAGCCCTCCAGTTCCATCATCTCCAGGAACAGGAAGTGCTGGGCCTGTATCAGGACTGCTTCGACCAGGGCATCTACTGTGCCGGTGCCGGCGGGGACAATCCCCGGAACATCACGGCCAGCCCTCTCCATGGAGTGGAAAAAGGCGAACCCTTTGATATGACCCCGGCCATCCGGGCTGCTTCCAGCTTTGTCATCAGTCTGATCCCGGAACTGAAGCTGCCCCGGAAGTACAAAATCAGCTTTTCCAACGGAATCGACAACGAAGGCCATGCCACCTTCAAAGATCTGGGCTTTGTAGCCCGTCCAGGCGGCACCTTCGACGTGTATGCCGGTGGCGGCTTCGGTGTCAACGGCAGCCGATTCGGAGTCCTCATCGATGCCCAGGTGGATCCCCAGGATCTGTCCTGGTACATCCTGGGCTATGCCCGGGATGTATACATGAAGTATGGAGACTATCAGCACCGGGGTACGGCCCGTTCCCGGTTCATCTTGACCAAAATGGGTGAAGATTCTTTCCGGCAGGCTGTCCGGGACGCGGCAGCCCATTGCCGGGAAGAAGGGATCCCCCGGCTGGAACTGGAACCCATCCCGCCCCTGACCAAAACCGGAAAAGACGATTCCGTCCTGACGGATTCCCGGATCCGCAGCCAGAAACAAGAAGGACTGTACTATGTGGAATACAAACCCCTGGGCGGTGTGCCGGATATCCAGGTATTCCAGCAGCTGCTGAGAGAAGCCTCGCAGATGGAAGGAGCCCAACTGCGGCTGAATGCGGACGAAACCTGCTACATCATCAACCTGACAGCGGAAGAAGCCCGGAAAATCGCAGCCCTGACAGAAAAAGACACAGCTCATACCGCCTTTGAACATTCCGTCAGCTGCATCGGTGCTACTGTTTGCCAGCAGGGACTGTGCGATTCCCACGGGACCCTGACCCGGATTGCAGCATTCCTGAAGGAACAGGGCGTGGATACTCGGTATCTGCCCAAATGTCATTTTTCCGGCTGCCCTTCCACCTGTACCGTCCAGTCCCTGGCAGCGCTGGGCTTCCGGGGGGCCTTTACCCTGGTAAATGGCGAACGGGCCAGTGCCTTCCAGGTATACGCCGGCGGAAGCTATGCCTACGGAAAAGAAAAAATCAGTGAGCCCCTGGGCCTCATCGCCACCGCCCGGCTGCCCCGCTTTTTCCTGGATCTGAACCAGCTCCTGCTGGATGCCGGAGAACCTTTCACTCAGTGGTATCCGGACCATGAGGAAGAGTTTCTGGAACTGTTGAAGGAATTTGCATGAAATTTGGTTTAAATAAGCAATCCGTCAAAGCTCTGCCAACACGGGAGAGTTTTGACGGATTGCTTATTTTTATAAAATGACGGAGTCTCGATTGCAAAACCATTCAGAGGCACTGAGCCAGATCATCCAAATTCTCAAGCAATTTTCCAGACTTGATGAGTGTATACGCTTTTTGAACGTCTTCCTGGATAGGGCGCAATCCATCCAGTGATGGAATGATCTTGCGGATGGTATCGTAGGCAGCCTGCGTATATCGACCAAGTCTAATATTTCCCCGCAGGTCCACAGCCTGCGCTGCATAGAGGGCTTCCATGCCCACAAGATAGCGCAGATTATCGACCAATTGCAGAGCTTTCGTTGTAACGAGAGGCAAATTGCTGGCATGATCTTCAATATAGCCTTCGATAGCAAAAAAATCAACGGAAGAAGGAGTAATAAGGAACCGGTTTTCCGCATCCAAAGCAGAAAAAGCATCCTGAATCTGGGAATACCCATAGGATTCTCCATTTCTCGGTGCTAAAAAGCGGGTTAGACCTGTAAAATCAGGGTCTGCCATTTTTATCATGCGATAATTAATCGTCCTGGACAGATGTCCCAAAGCGATGGAAAGCATCTCAACAGCCACTGCTAAGGATGTCGTTTCAAAATTTGATGTTACATACAGTTCCTGGGTTTCCGGGATGATGCAAGGATTATCAGACGGAGAATTGATCTGAATAGCAAGGAACTTCTTAACCACTTCCAACGCATCTATCACTGTACCTGTAATAGTAAAACCTCCCCGAAAGCTCAGAGAATCCTGAAGTGCTCGTTTGGAGTCTTTATCATATAGGTAACTGCCTTCCAGGAATTTTCGGCAGCGAGCTGCACATTTTTTCTGTCCCGGAAGCCCTCTCAGCTCATTTACATCCTGGCGCATGGCCTCGATGTTGCCATTCAACCCTTCATAATCCAGACAATAAACCAAATCAGACATAAAAAGTAAATCTTCAACTTCCTTTACCAAGATGGCTGTTGTACCTTCCCCCTGAGAATTGGAAAGCATAACTGTATGGGCATCTTTCAGCTGCCAATGATAGGGTTCTAGCCCTTCCTGTTTCATGGCCTCTCTGGCGCTTGTCTGCTGTCCCTTATAGTATACCTGGTTTTCTCCTGCAAAAGCCATCCCGATATGGGTAATGGTCGTAATATCAGCTTCCCCAACTGATCCACGCCGGGGCACACAAGGAGTTATTCCACGATTCAGAAATTCTTTATATAAGATAACAAGTTCGTCACTTGCACAAGAAGCTCCAACAAGCAGCGTGTTCAGCCGGATTGCCATCATCGCGCGTACTTCTTCTATTGTATTGTAAGGTGGATATCCCAATGCATGGCTATAAATGACTTTTCTGTTTTCTTTTTCAATGAGATTTTCTTCTACATTCCGATCTTTATTCCAGCCTACACCCCTATTATACCCGTAAATGGCTTTCCCATCATGAGCCAACCGTTCCATCGTTTCACGGCCCCGTTTGACTCGTTTCCATGCTTCTGCTTCGATTTCTACAGAATATCCCTCATAAGCAATGTGATACAAATCCTGAAGGGTGAGCTCATGCCCATTTAAAAGAATTTTTTCCATTCGTTGACCCTTTCCTCTATTTCAATTGTTTGTTTTGTTGTATCCAGACGAACGATATCTCCATTGTGGATTTCTCTGTAAAAAGAATGCTCTACTCGATCTACCATGGGTACATCCATAATGATAGCTGTAGAAACCAATACTGTATCCGGTTCTTCTACGATAAAAGCCCTTGGAGCAGTCCCATGCTTTTCCAATTGATAGAGCCCGTCCATTTGGACAACGGAACTGCCCTTGCCACCCGGAAATATCAATATCTTATCTTTCACACTGATTCCTTCAAGACAGTGACCCCGTTCCATTACTACACCATCTTCAGGACGTACATGGTAGAAAAGGATCTGATCTGACGAAAGAAGGATTTCACCCTCAGCCTTACCTTTGGCTATTTCTCTGCAGGCAAACACATTTGTCATCATTCACATACCTTTCCTTGGATAGCCTCATGGATACATTGCTCCACATCCTGAACCGTCAGTGTTACCCCCGCACTTGTCATATAATAGGCTGCTTTAGGCGAATCTGTAACACCTAACATACCTTTGAGAAAGTGCCAGCAATTGACTTCATCCACACAAGTATGAGGAATTAACTTCCCGCCAAATCGGTAAAGATGGTCCTGCAGTCCATTTTTTTCTGCTTCTTCTATGACTTCAAGAGAAGTAAGGATATAAATGGGGACAGCCGCGGGCTTTGTAAGCAGACCTCCCACCCTCTCCACCTGGGAATACGTGTAATGCGGGCAGCCTAAAATACAGAAAGATATTTTTTCCCCGGATACAGGATGGCCTTTATCTCGCAAATCATCCAGATTTTTTTGCGTAATCTTAACCGTACGCAGCGGTTCTTTATTGCCAAAAGCATCCTTTTCATCTCTTACCAAAGGAGTCACCCCTGGTACGGCATAAATGTCATAGTTGCCAGAAACATTTAAAGAAGCACCCAAAGCAATCAGTGATTCCACAGGAATCGATGGAGGCAACCCAAAGAAAACGGGGTTGCCTCGTCCTATTTTCTTCCCGAGCATCCCTAGCAGAGCAAAGTCTCCCTCTTTCTCCAACCTAGCATCGACTTCAACCGCTATGGTTCCAAATCGATTTTTTTCAAAGAGCATCCCATATTCTGGAACGCATCCAGTGATGGCCGCACATAAGGCACTGGCGGCACTCTCCCGATTGGTTTTTGCTCCCAGGACGGCATTCACGAAAATTGTTGCACTGGTTTCAGAGAATGCACACACTTCATTTTTTCTCGGCTTGTTGCCATACAAGTAAGGCGTACAACAATAAGTCATCGTAGCACCAAGTGCTCTATACACCTGATCTACCCGTTCCATATGAGTCTTTGCTGTGTCCGAAAGGGTCGACGCAAATGTGCCCACAGAGTATCCTGGATTGACCGTTGGAGAGATTCTGCAGACTGCCCCAGCCGACAAAAGACGGCTGGCAAACCATAAATCCGCCTCCTGTGCACTAAGTGAAACATGCACTTTCTGGATAGGGACCATACGAGGTGCATCAAAGCATTTAGCAATTCCGACCTGAATTTCCATGGCGAGGGAGGCCCCTTTGCCATATACACCATCCAGCATTTTTTGCTGTTCATCCGTCAGAATCATCAATGATCTCTCCCTGTTCACTTATGTTTATCGACAGAAAGATTTCCTGCTTCTCTGTCGTACCCTGAGTAAAACCCTCTTCCTGATTTCATGCCCAACTGTCCTTGGTCAATCATTTCTTTCAATTTTACAGGCGGTTTGTCCCGTGCTTCTCCACTGGCTTCATAATAAGACGTTTCAATATTATAGATTGTATCAAGACCGATGAGATCCATAAGTTGGAAAGGCCCAATATTGGTATTCCATTCGATTCGCCAACCACGGTCGAATTCTGCCGGATCCACATATCCATCAGCCCAAAGATGGAGACATTCTCGCTTAACAGCACGCCACACGCGGTTGATTGAATAGCCCTTGATTTCCTTTTCTGTAACGACAGGTTCGAATCCCAGCGTGTGATAATGCGCAAGGGCAGCCTTTTTTGTAGCCTCAGATGTACTGGCATTCCACATCATTTCAAGATAATTATTGCGGATAGGATCGTCGTGGTCGACTGAAAAAGTCCGTTTTTTCCGTTCCGGAGAAACACGTACATAAATATCACTCATAAGCAAGGAAGAAGTATTGGAATTGAGCAAACATCCAGTTGGACAAATTTTATCCAACTGCTCAAATACATCTTGTTTCAAAGCCAATTTTTCAGGGACATTCTCTACAACAAGTTCTGCATCCTGACAGGCTTCTTCCAAGTTCCTTGCATACCGGATACGCTTTCTTACCGCATTTGCTTCTTCTTCATTGAGCCTACCTTCTTGGACGAAATAGGCCAGCCATTTTTCCACCTTCGCCTGGCAAGTCAGAATAGATTTTTCTGTCCGGCTGTATCCTGTAACCTGCTTACCGTATAAGGCATTTCGAAAAGCAATCATGGAGCCTTGTGTCCCAATGCCTACGACTGTCACATGTTTGATATTGTCAACTTCAACAGGAGTACCCATCATGATTCTTCCTTTCTTTGCAAACCAGTAAATCTACAATGGTTAAAAAGTCCTTTCGATAACATTCCCATCCGCTGGGATGGCAATATATCGAACTTTTGTATTTTTCACAAGTTCTCCATAAAAAGCAATGTAATACGGTCGATAAATCGAACGAAGCTGCAAAACATCCAAGGTGACATAACTTCCAATCTGTCGTTTGACCATCCGTCCAGCCAATCTTTTAGCATTCTCGATCAGTTTTTCCTGGGGAATTTCTGTTGGTTGTATCTGGGTTGGATCCAAGATTTGCAGAACTTGTGTCTTTATCGGCTCTTCCAAATAAGCTGGAGTTCCTCTGGTCCCTTCTGCCAGCATAAGGATTTTTTGCTTACGGGGAAGAGAATCTTGCTGCTTAAAGATTTTTCGTAAAAAAGTATCCATATAAGTCATTTCAAAAGTAATTTCCTTGCTTTCGATATACATTAATTTCAACGTGATTTTCTTTTTCCCCAAAAGAAGACGGCCTAAAAAATTACCTCTTTTCTCGGCTACTTCCATAGCCTCTTCTTCGGCCATCGTCTTAGGTACCACTTGTATTTTCATGTTTCTCTCCCTATTAAGATTCCCCTCTCCTCAAGCTTTTCGTTTGCTGAATTCCCGTACTTCAAACCAATAACGGACAAACACGCCAAATGTAATCAGCATGGCAATACCTGGAGCCATGATGCCAACAAGAGCATCGACCTGATGAACCATGCCATACCCAAAGATAATCGCCAAGACAGCATAGAGAGCAACCAAAGCACCATCCACACCGAACCATTCCACCGGTTCAATCAGTTGTTCACCAGTGGAACCAATAGAATCATCACAATATACTTTCCCAAAACGGTTGCCAATCACATACGCTATAAAAGAAATAGGGAGCGCAATAAGGAGAGCATCTACCTTTCCGCCTAAAATATCAACCGAAATTGGAAAATAGTTAAAATAGATCCAAGATAATGACCCAAAGATCATACTGGCTAGACCTCCAACATCAGTTTTTCTTGAATCAGAAAGGATTGCACCCAGTACTGGAACAAAAAGGCCACACATAGACAAGCTATTGATGAAAAGAAAAGCATCATATACAAGAGGAAAACTGAATGCCGTTCCGAGTCCGATGATCCCGAATATGATACAGCTGATTCTTGTAATATTGATACTTTGTCTGTCTGAAAGAGGATGTTTCCGATAAACATTGATAATATCGCGAGATATAATCTCTCCCCCGATCAAGAAATAAGAATCGATCGTTGAAATGATGGCCCCCATGATTCCGAAAACAAAAAGGCCTCTCAAGACAACGGGCAAATTAGAAAGGACAAGCTGCACATAAGCAACTTCCGGCTGAATCTCCAGTCCAGGATGAATCGTACGGATGAGCATTGCCGTAGTGATAAGGACCATATCGAAAGAAAGCCAGATGGAGAAACACATCAACATGGCCCGTTTGCCCGTACGGGGCGAATTGGCAGCAGTGAAACGTTGGTAAAAAGAGGGATCTTTATATACATTGATGCACAATACAACGAGGCAAATAGCCCGTCCAACAGGTGTTCCGCCTAACGGAGTCAACATTTGAGGTGCGACTTCACTTAAGACCTGGTTGATACCTGCAAATCCTCCTACCCCAAAATAAACTTGAGGAAAAGCAGCACAGACAGATGTAATCATCAGGAAAAAGAAAATCATATCCGTTACAGCTACACCCATAAGGCCGCCTAAGCAAGTGATGCCAGTAGAAATAATAACCACCGCAGCTGCAACCACAAATTTATTTGCATTCCACGCTGCCACTCCTACATAGCCTGTAGCTGCTATTTCTGCAATAGAAAGACAGGATACTACGAGAATAATGGCCCCTATCAAAGAAGCTGCTCTGCCATAATAGCGGTTGATCAATTCCGTCATGGTCGTATTTACTTTTACGGAAATACGAGGTGCTACCCAAAGAGCTAAAGGAAAACGGACCAAATGTGCACAAATGGACCAAATAAAAAATGCTGAAACACCCATTGTCGTTGCGTAGCCGATGGTTCCAATGACGCCAGCTCCTCCATACCAGGATGCTACAAGCGTCCCGACTGCCAAAGACCTGGGAATCGATTTGTTTGCTTGATAGAAGCTATCCATACTCCGAGAAGTTTTGCTAAAATGTTTTCCCACAAGGAATATGCCAATTACACATAACAGGACGGTAAGATTGTCAATAAAAGTTAACATACCCTTCACTTCCTTTTTTAAAATTGTAGTTTACCTGTGATGGTTTCCACCACATCTATATACTTTCTCTCTTTGATTTGAGCAGACACACTTTCAATTAAAGGCGTGAGAGGAGCATCTGTTTCCAATACAGGAACAACTTTCCGTAAAAGCTGGTACACCTTCCCTGTGGCAGAAGATGGGGCAAGCATGTCATAACAGTCAAGAGCCTGCCCGTCACAGATAAGTTCAATGGCAATGATATATCTGCCCATTTGCATTAAATCATATGCTTTTTTTACTGCGTTATATCCCATACTGATATAATCTTCCTGATTAGCACATGTGGTTAAATTATCCACTACAGCGGGATGAGAAAGGATCCTCATTTCCCCCAGCAGACCTGCAGCTGTATATTGGATCATCATAAGGCCATCATTATATTCCGCATTCTTGTTTAAAAAAGCAGGAAGTTCACTGACAAGACGATTTAACAATCTATCAATCCGGCTGGCAGACATTTTACACAAATCAGTAATAGCAATGGCAAGGAAATCAGAAGCCATTCCCAGATAAGAACCGTCTGCATTACAGCCCATGAGTGCAACAGCTTTGCCATCATTTTCTTCAAAGATCAAAGGATTATCTACAGAAGAATTTAATTCAACCTCCAGAGACTGTAATCCATCTTTAATTGCTTTTTTGACAGCTCCATGCAGCTGAGGGATACAGCGAATAGACAGCGCATCCTGAACACGATATCCACGATATTTTTCTACAATCTCGCTATCTTGTAGAATAGTTCGCAGATTATAGGCTGTCATGCCTTGGTCCACATGCGGTCTTACTTCCATAATACGGTCATCCATAGCCATTAAAGTACCTTTGAGCACTTCCAGGCTAAATGCGCCACTAATATCTGCTGTCAACGCCAAAGTTGCTGCATCATACAGCGCAAGTGCAGAAAAAGCGGTTACAGAAGTCGTCCCGGAAACAATGGTCAATCCTTCTTTGGAAGAGAGGACGATTGGCTCAAGTCCAGCCTCAAGCAAGGCTTCTTTCCCACTTAACAGTTTCCCCTTGTACCAAGCTTTTCCTTCCCCAATAAGAACCATACCAATGTGGGCTTCAAGAGAAATATATCCAACTGAGCCATGTCCTGGAACCCTTGGAACAACATTCCGGTTTAACATTTCTTTTAAAAGCTCCAGTGTTTCTAATCGGATTCCCGTATGTCCAGATCCAAAATGCAACAGCATTACAAACATCATGGCTCTGGTACACTCTTCATTGATCGGATCACCTACAGCACAGGTATGAGCAAGGATATGATTTCTCTGGATATGGATACGGTCCTCTTCAGGTATGAAATTTCTCCAGTTATCGCCTAATCCTGTTGTCACACCATAAATTGGGATTCCTCCTTTACTAAAATCATCCACAAAATTCCGGCATTTTTGGACTCGTTCAATATAGGCGTCTGAAAATGCAACTTGACTATGATTTCTCGCTACAGAAACCAAATCCTCCAATGTATTCTTCCCATTTAAAAGAATCCTGTCCATTTCATTTCCTTTCCACCAAACAAAGCATTTTTTCATTTTTTATCTATATCCATTGCAAATATCTTGCCAAAATTGCAAATAAAAATAGGGGCTGTGAAATAATAGCTCCATGAAAACGAAAGCGAGGGGGTGTGAATTTTTTCACACCCCCTCCAAGTACCGGCACGCCTGAAATTCCCTGTCATACCAGTTTGTAAGTAAAATATGAAATTGAAAATGCATCGCTGCAAATGGATCGGTCAAAAATATATAATTTCCGAAAGAAAATGACTTTATAGTGGGTCAACGTTAGAAAATGCTTGCAAGAAAATCTGGCTGCAAGATTTTTTGGCGCCAATTTTTTTATTATTCTTTCTCTTTAATACCAAACTTTCTTAAATGATATTGAAAGTTCTGCCGTGTCAAATGCAATCTTGCTGCTGCTTTTGTTACGTTTTTCCCACAAACCTGGTATGTCGCCAAGAGGATACTTTTTTCATAGTCATTGACAAGCTCTGTCAATCCCTTTTCATCTTTATTGGAAACTTCCATAACGAGAGATTGGGAATGTTGTTGAGGCACAGAATCTTTTTTAGCATGACGAAGGAAGTAATAAGGAAAATCACTCTCATCAAGAACCCCATCTTTAGAAACACTCATTGCGTAGCCTAGGATGTGGAAAAGTTCCCGTACATTCCCTGGCCACTGGTGTTCTCGAAGCCGTTGCCAAAATCCAGGCGTAATTTTCCGAATAGGCATTCCAGCATACTGTGGATAATTAGCAATAAAGAAATGGACAAGCTCGGGCAGATCCTCCAGTCGATTCCGCAAAGGTGGGATTTCAATAATCACAGAAGCCAAGCGAAAGAACAAATCCTGACGCATCTTTCCATTCTGGCTCATTACATAGGCATCTTCATTTGTTGAAGAAATGACTCGGACATCAACAGGAATATACTTTGTACTACCAATGCGCTGCAGGGTATGTTCCTGCAGCACTCTGAGCAATTTCGCCTGCATAGCAGGGCTCATTGAATTGACTTCATCCAAGAAAAGTGTTCCATGATTGGCCGCTTCAATAAGTCCCATCTGATCGGAACTACCTGTAAAAGCACCCTTTACAGTTCCAAAAAGCATACTCTCAATCAAAGATTCTGGAAAAGCTGCACAGTTGACAGCAATAAATTTTTCTCGGCGTCGGGAACTGTATTGATGGATGCTTTGAGCAAATATTTCCTTCCCGCTGCCGGTTTCTCCCTGTATTAAAATATTGATTTCCCGTTCGGCCATCCGTTTTGCCAGCTGAATAGAATTTTGCAAAGCTTCCGAAGATCCGATCAAGTCATCAAACGTATAGCGGACATCTTTACTTGCAGCAAACCGTTCCGTCATATGCCGGGTCAAGATTCCTTCTATTTGCTTCAATTCAGCAATCTGAGATTTAACGGAATTCATGTCCTGTTCAACAGAAACAGCTCCCAAAATAGATCCATCTTTCCGAAATACAGGATAGCCTTCTGTTACTGTCATCAAATCTTTGCCCGTTGTCGATTTGTACCGGTCATATCGATGATGGACATTGTTCAGATTCCTAAGGACTGTTAAAATCGCACTATAATTTGGGTCAACATGAAAAATATCCAACAAATTTTGTCCTTCAACAGATTCCTTGAGAGGGATTCCCAGAAGACACTTACTTGCTTTATTGAAAAATTGAATGGTTCCATCTTTGGCATATAGCTGAATAACATTGGAAGATCGGTCAAGAACTGCTTCCATGAGTTTTTCCCGGATGGGTTCCTGCCGAAGTAATAAACAGATTCCATAAAACACCCGAAAAGAGGTATATGTAAATCGTCTTTCAAGCCACTGGACTTCTCCCGTCCCTTCCTGGAAGACCATACTGCTCACTTCAGAAAGTTTCTGCCCGATTAAACCCTTGCAAGCGGTTCGGATCTCCGAATTTTCCCCCAATTTACTTCCGAACTCTACTTGTCGTACAAATCCACTTTCACTCAAAAGAAGTGCAATATCGAAAATCACCTCCATCTCTATTCTCCCTTCCCTATTGAAACTTTTGATTAGTATACCATAAAATCTTGAAACGAAAAAAGCTGTATTCTATTGCTGCATCTGCCGGGACCCAATATCTATCTACTTTTTGTTCATCTTTTTTTCTCTTTTCTGCCCCACTTTTTCTTCAACTTCGTCTTATGATGTATACTCAGTGTTGTATGCATCAAAGAAAGGCAGGAAAAAGGAATGCGATTCCTTTGGAACTTCATCAAATACCTGGTTCTCCTGACCCTGCTGCTGCTTTTTGGAGCAGGTGTCTATGCTGGGAATACGGCTTACCAGCAATTGTTCACCCAACCCTGGGACAAACTGCTGGCCATCGAAAATCATCGGAACGATCTGGATACCATCCATAGCCTGGAACGGAAATACGGCTGGGAGCGGGTACAGGTCCATTCCAAAGACGGGACCCGGCTCCAGGGCACGTATATCGAAAATCCAGCAGGAGGCCACGATACCGTCATCCTGCTCCATGGGCTGTATCAGAACCGGACCATGTGCGTCCCTTATGCCCGGGTCTATCTGGAGAAAGGCTATAATGTACTGATGCCGGATATCCGGGGCCACGGGGAAAGCAGCGGCAGCACCAATGACTGGGGCATCCACGATGTGGAAGATATGGACAGCTGGGTAGCCCTGCTCCGTCAGAAAGACCCCAAGGCATCCATCGGTTTCCACGGGATTTCTTTAGGCGCCGCCATGAGCTTAATCTACGCGGGGAGCCCCCAGGGCCAGGAAATGAAATTCTATGTAGCGGACAGTTCCTATGGCAATGTGTTGGAACTAGGACAGGAAAAGCTCATGAATTATACGGATGACCAGCGGCTGCTGCTGGGGATGGAAGTCCTGGACCCCTTCTTCCAAGCTTCTTTGTACTATCATACCCGGAAGACCCTCCGGGATGTGGATCCGGCTTCCTGTGTCCAGCGGATGACCACACCGGTCCTGTTCCTCCATGGAGATGTGGACCGGCTGATCCCGCCCCACATTGCAGAAAACCTCCTGAACCGCTGCACCAGTGCCAACAAGAAACTGATCTATTTCGAAGGCTCCGGCCACGCCAATGAAATCATGGACAATCCCAGAGGATATGCCCGAGCGGTAGGAGAATTTTTGGAAAGCCTATAAAAAGGGGCTGTTGTACACAACGTGCAACAGCCCCTTTTCACGGTTCTGGCAGCACGGCGCACCAGAACAGGATGGTGAACATGCTGAGCAGGGTGGACAGGACCGTCAGCTTGGTGGCAAAAGGAGCATCACTGCCGTACCGGGCGGCAAAGATGGCCGTGGTGGCTCCTGCCGGCATCCCTGTCATCAATACAGCGATCCCAGTGGCCACCGCATCCAGCCCCAGGACAGCACTGACGCCCCAGGCCAGCGCCGGCAGCAGGAGCAGGCGCAGGATGCTGTACAGGATGCTGTCCCGGTTGAAAATGGTCCAAAGCGGCACATCTGCCAGGATGGTCCCTACGATGAACATGGTAATGGCTGCATTGCAGCTGCCGATGTACCGGATGGTCATGTCGATGAAGGCCGGGGGACGCCACTGGGTCAGGATCAGCAAGATCCCGATGTACACGGCAATCAGGCAGGGGTGGGTCAGGACCTTTTTCAGCACTTCCTTCCGGCTTTCCTGCCGGGCCATGAAATAGCTGGTCCCCACCGACCACATGACCATCCGCAGCGGAATCAGGAACACAGAAGCATAAAAGAGTCCCAGATCGCCATAGACGCCCTCTGCCACTGGATACCCCAAAAATCCGCTGTTGGATACCAGCGTTCCATACTGGAGCACTTTTTTCTGGGTATCCGGATACCGGTTGAAGAGAAAATGGTTCAGGCCCATAAAGATCACCTGGAGCATGGCCCCCGCCGCCAGGATCCGTCCGCAGGTCAGGAAGATATTCCCTTCAAAAGGCATCAGACAAGATTTGAGGATATTGCAGGGAATGATCACATTGACGCAGACGTCTGTGAGACAGCGTTTCCCCGGTTCATCCACGATATTCTTTTTCCGCAGGAAAAGCCCTGTCAGGAGTAGCAGGAGCAGGGAAAGCTGCAGATTTCCCAAGCGCAGGATATCCATTTCACCGCCTCCTAAGCCAATTTTTTCATCACCCACCGGGCTGCCAGATCATAGAGCCCGGTGGGCAGAAGGGTATGGAGTACCAACAGCAGGTAGGCGTCCTTGCCGCACAGATAGCGGGCCTGGGGCTGGGCTGCATTTACCGCCAGGAAGATGGTCCTGGCCACTTCTGCCGGACTGGTAAGCCATTTTTTGTCATAGAGCCGGTGGATTCCCCGGGCGGCCTGTTCCGCCAGTCTGGCATAGGGGCTCCGCCGGGCAGAAGCCGCCAGATGGTCCGCTGCGATATGGCCCCAGGGTGTCCGGACCAGACCCGGTTCCACGATGCTCACCCAGATGCCTTGGCCGGCCGTTTCCATCCGCAGGGCGTCGCTCAAGGCTTCCAGCGCATATTTGCTGGCATGGTACCAGCCTCCGAAAGGTCCGGTCAGCCTGCCTGCAATGGAAGAGATCATGATCACCCGGCCCCGGTGCTGCCTGCGGAAAAGAGGAAGCACCATCTGGGTCAGCCGGATGGCTCCAAATACATTCACATCCAGCTGCCGCTGGGCTTCTGTAAGAGGGACATCTTCCACAGCTCCATAAGATCCGTACCCCGCATTGTTGATCAGGATATCCAGCGTCCCCTGCTGGTTCAGGATTTGCTGCAGGGCATTCTGACAGGAATATTCCTTGGTTACATCCAACACGAGAGGGATCACTCCATATTTGGATAACTCCTGGAGCTTTTCCAACCGCCGGGCAGCCCCATAGACCACGTGGCCGGTTTTAGCCAGAAGGATGGCCGTTTCTCTGCCGATCCCGCTGCTGGCGCCCGTTACCAGCACCACTTGCTGTTCCATACCTTCCCCTCCTCTACTTTTCTCCCCGGACTTCCGGATACGGCCGGATGGCCGGCTGGTCCTTTCCGTGAGGTGCCAGGTTCTTTCCCATCCAAATCATATGGTACCAGCGGTTGAATTTATACCCGCAGTCCTTGAAGATGCCCACGGGTTCGAATCCCAGATGGGCGTGGAACTGGGCGCTGTTGAAATCCAGGTATTCGTCCGGCTGTTCCGGATAGCCGATGCAGGCATACACATCCAAGATGCCCATTTTCCGGAGCGCTTCCAGCAGTGCATGATAAAGCTGTTTCCCCACACCCTTTTTCCGGAGGGTACGGTCCACATAGATGCTCAGTTCTGCCGACCAGTCATACGCCGGCCGCCCAACAAAAGGGCCAGCATACGCATAGCCAAGGATACGGCCCTCCTGTTCCGCCACAAAATAAGGATATCTTTCCTTTGTATGGGCAATGCGCCGACAAAATTCTTCTACGCTGGGCACCTGGTATTCAAAGGTAATCGCCGTGGATTCCACATAGGGCGCATAGATGGAACGGATGGCAGCAGCATCGCTGCAGGCAGCTTCTCGGATGAACATATCATGCATGGGTATTCCCCCTGTTTCTATAGTTGATGGTTTTATTATAGGCCATTTCCCGGACAGGGCGCAAATTTTTCCCATTCTGAGACCATCCATCCAATGTCTTGGACTGGCTTTCTTGCGGAAAATAGGTTATGATGGAAGGAAGAATGCGGAAAGTTCAGGTTTCTAAGGGGAGGTCTTTGTATTGATCAGTCATATTGCTGCCATTTCATTCAGTCCCACCGGACAGACAGAAACGCTGGTCCGTTCTTTCAGCCAACAGCTGGCCCAACGCTTTGAGCAAGAAGGCGTGACCCAGTCTTTCCATTCTTTCACGCTGCCCCAGGATCAGGAAGCCCTGCAGTTTTTCGGGCCCAACACCCTGGTGATTTTTGGTATGCCCACCTATGCAGGACGTATTCCCAACAAGGCCCTGCCTTTCGTACAGAAGCTGTTTTCCGGGGATTCCAAGGAGCGGACCCCGGCCGTAGCGCTGGTCACTTTTGGCAACCGGAATTATGACAGCTCTCTCACTGAACTCCGGGATGAACTGGAAAAAAAGGACTTCCGGGTGTTTGCCGCCGGTGCCTTTGCCGCGCCCCATGCCTTTGCCGCCATCGGGAAGGAACATCCCACCCAAGCGGATAAAGAGAAATTCCGGCAGTTGCTGGACCGGGTGGAAGAACGGCTCCGGAGGGGAGAGCCTCTGGAAAGAGTGAGTATCAACGGGGATGCTCCCGTGGCTCCCTACTACATCCCCCTGGGGGAAGACGGGCAGCCTGCCAAGTTCCTGAAAGCCAAGCCTCAAACGGACCTGGACAAATGCGACCATTGCGGAAAATGCGCCGCCGTATGTCCCATGGGGTCCATCGATCCGGAAAATACCGATGAAGTCCCCGGCATCTGCATCAAATGCCAGGCCTGCATCAAATATTGTCCAAAGGGAGCCAAATATTTCGATGATTCCCGGTTCCTGTCCCACAAAGCCATGCTGGAGAAGAATTACCAGCGGACGGCGAAATCGGAAATATTTTAAAAGGGGTGCTGCTGACGCAGCACCCCTTTTGCCGCGGGCCGAGAGCCGCGACCCACGACCGGAGCATATTGCCTCCGCAATATGCTCCTTACTTCATCCAATACACCCGATGTTCCTTCCGCAAGGGAGCGATGGGGATATCTCCTTCCACATATCCCACCACGCAGTGGCCGATGCCTTCGTACTCGCCAGTGACGCCCAAGGTCTTCAGCAGAGCCTTGCCTTCCGGCCGTTCGAATTCTTCCTTGGCCCGGTGGATCCAGCAGCTGCCCAGCCCCAGGGAATGGGCGGCCAGCATCAGGTTCCCCATGACCAAAGACCCATCGTACACCGCTGTAGGTCTGGTCTTATCCGCCAGGACGATGAGCACCGCCGGTGCTCCATAGAAAGGATCGAAATCCGGAGCCCAGCCTCCGATTTCACAGTTCAGCTTGCTCAGCCGCTTCACCATAGCCGGATTGGTGATGGCCAAGATGATGGTATCCTGAGTGCCTTTTCTGCTGGGAGCATAAAGCCCGGCCTTGATGATTTCCTTCAAGTCCGCTTCCGACACCGGATCCGGTTTGAAGCTGCGGATGCTCCGGCGCAGCTGCATGGCTTCCATTACTTCATTGTTCATGATATCCTCTCCTTTACTGATCTGTTCTGCTGTCATGATACCATACCTGCTGATCCTTGGCGCCGTTCTTCTCGAAAAGTTCAAAACTTTTTCCTTTGACAATCTTCTCTGAATGTGACATGCTAAGAAGATAGGATATGGAACAAACAGATGTTGATCTGAAAAGGAGGCAATTTTTATGGCATTGTTAGCAAAAATCCGTGCGGCTGGTCTCTCCCTGCTGCTGGTCCTGTCCGCCGGTTCTCTGACCCAGGCGGCTGCCCCGGTGGACAAAGCCGTGGTGAAGGATATGGTCCGCTCTCAAAGCGTCATGGCCAAAGAAAAATATGTCCAATATGAGATGAAGGGCACCCTGTTCAGCCCCATCGGGGTAGGGAACCTGATTCTCACCGGAAATGCGGTGGAAGAAACGGACAAAAAATCCACCCGGATGGAAAAGCTCAGCGGCGATCTCCATGGGTCCGGAGAACTGACCCTGCTCACCGGCCAGCAGACCATGAGCCAACCCATCGATGCTTATTTCTTCGCAGAAAAGGGCCAGCTGACCCAGTACGTCAACAGCGGCAAAGGCTGGGCCAAGGCAGTCCGTCCCTACACCCTGCCTCTGCTGCCCAACCCGGACAGCAAAAAAGCTGAAAAGGAACTGCTGACGTACCTGTCTTCTGCCAAGGTGGCCAAGGACACCAGCCGGGAAAAGACCCTGGAAATCACCCTGGACGGCCAGAAGCTGGCCAACAAAATGGCCCAGGATCCCGAATTCAAAAAGCAGAAGGATGCAGAACGGATCCAGTCCTTGGTGGCCCAGGTGAAGGACGTCCCCTACACGGTGGTGTTGGATAAAAAGACCTACCGGGTGAAACGACTGGGCATGGATCTGACCCCAGTGCTCCAGACCACCGGCGGCTACTTCCTGGATGCTGCTGCCAAGGCCAAGAAGATCACGCCGGAACAGCAGCAGATGTTCACCAGTCTGCTGGGCAGTTCCACCCTGGTCTTCGCCTTCCAGTTCGACTACCAGCAGGGCAGGGAAGTGGCCCTGCCGGAAGCCGTGGAAAAAGCAGCCAAAACAGCAGAATGAAAGAATAGGGTGCTGCACGCAAGGTACAGCACCCTATTCTTTTTTATCTTTTCAGCGTTCCTTCCGACTGGGCCACGATGACCGCCGTTGCCGCATCTCCCACAATATTGGGTACGCAGCGGGCCATGTTCAGGATCCGGTCGATCCCTGCCAAAAGGCCAATGGCTTCCATGGGCAGATTCACCGAACTGAGCACAATGGTCAGCATGACCAGTCCGGACCCGGGAATTCCCGCCGTCCCGATGGAGGCCAGGGTGGCAGTCAGCATGATCATCACCTGCTGGGTAAAGGTCAGTTCCACCCCGAAGATCTGGGCCGTGAACACCACAGCAACCGCTTCATAGATGGCCGTCCCATTCATGTTCATGACGGCGCCGAAGGGAATCACGAAATTGGCAGTTTCCTCATCCACCCCCACTTTCTTTACACAGGCCAGATTCAGGGGGATGGTGGCCACACTGGAACAGGTGGCAAACACAAAGGTCATGGCTTCCTTCATGTTCTTCAGAAATTTCAGGGGACTGACCCGGCCGAATACGCCCACCATCAGAACAGCCTGGACCACCAGCAGATACACCACAGCACACAGATACATAGCCCCGATGGTCTTGATGTAGGGGATCAGGATGGCCGTCCCGTTTTTCCCCACAACGGAGGCCATCAGTCCCAGCACCCCGTAAGGAGTGAATTCCAGAGCCATGTTGGTGATTTCCTTCATCACTTCCTGGCCTGCCCGGCAGCAATCCAGCAGGGGCTTGCCCTTGTCACCCAGTTTCAGCAGGGCGAAACCCATGATCAGGGCAAAGAAAATGATCTGGAGCAGATTCTGTTTGGCCAGTGAAGCAAAGATGTTCACCGGGATGATGTTGATCACCGTATCCAGCATGGAAGCCGGTGCCTGTCCCTTGGGCTGAGGAGCTGCCACATTGCTCAGTTCCACCCCGGCACCAATGTTCATCATGTTGCTCACCACCAGGCCCAGTACAATGGCCAGAGCCGTGCTAACCAGGAAGATGATGACGGTTTTGATTCCGATCCGTCCCAGCCGTTTGCCGTCTCCCACATCTGCTGCCGCACAGACCAGCAGGGTAAATACCAGAGGAGCCACCACCATGGTCAGCAGATTAGTCAGGATGGTCCCCAGGGGCTTCAGCACTTCGGCCCGTGGCCCCAGGACCAGGCCCAGGACAATCCCCAGGACAAACCCGATCATGATCCGGGTGAAAAGGCTCAGCCGATTCCACGGTTTACAAATAAATCCCATTTTTCATCGCTCTCCTTTTCCCTTTTTCCATCAGACAAACCGGCACACATGATCCACGGCAATATCCGAGAAGCCAAAAGCTTCCGCTTTGGTCATTTTGCCATTGCACACATCCTGGATCACCTGGAGCATGTCTTTGCCGCATTCCTTGAAGGTTTTTTCGCCCCGGACAATGGCACTTACATCCACATCCATGTTGTCTTCCATTTTCCGGTAGGTCCGTTCATTGCCCGTAACCTTGATGACCGGTACAATGGCATTCCCGGTGGGAGTCCCCCGGCCGGTGGTGAAGATCACCGCATTGCAGCCCCCGGCTACCATGGAGGTTACGGAAGAAATGTCGTACCCTGCCGTATCCATCACAATGGCGCCCTGGCAGGAAGGCCGTGCTGCCTGTTCCAGCACTTCCACAATGGGACGGGTACCGCCTTTGCGGATGCAGCCCAGGCTCTTTTCGTCCAGGGTGGAAAGTCCCCCTGCCTTGTTCCCCGGGGTAGGCTGCCCGGCCCGGCAGTCCTGTCCGGCGTCCATCAGATGGGCCTCATAGTCTTTGCAGATCTGGATGATCTGGTTGTGGATGTGGGGAGTGGCTGCCCGTTTGGCCAGTACATGTTCCGCACCAATCCATTCGATGGATTCGCTCATGATGGTAGAAGCCCCCAGGTCCACCAGCAGGTCACTCAGTTCTCCCACAGCCGGGTTGCTGGCAATGCCGCTGGTGGCATCAGAACCACCGCATTCGATGCCCAGCAGCAGATTGGAAATGTCACACAGTTCTTTCTGCTGGAGCGCTGCTTCCGCTGCCATTTCCCGGGCCGCCCGGACTGCTTTTTCGATGGTCTTCAGGGTGCCTCCCTCGTCCTGGATGCCAAAAGAAACAACCGGTTTGGAGGTCATCTGCTGGATTTTTTCCTTCAGTTTCAGATGAGGTACGGTTTCACAGCCCAGACCAATGATCACCACCCCGTACACATTGGGGTTGCAGGCAAATCCTGTGAGCACCTTCTGGGACATGGCCGTGTTGGCCGCCACATCGGAGCATCCGGTATTGAAAATGATGTTTACGGCTCCCTTGACCTGGCTGGCTACGATACGGGCCGTTTCACTGCCGCAGGCGCAGGTGGGCAGGATCAGGACATGATTGCGGATCCCGGCTCTTCCTTCTTTTCTCTTATATCCCCAAAATTCCATGATTGTCACTCCTTATTCCTTTACAAATTCCTGTTCATAATCTCTGGGCACACTGAAGATATTTTTGTCAGAGACCCAATGGCCCTTCCCGATGGGTTCCCGGGTCTTTCCCAGCAATTCTCCATATTTGATCACCGAACCATCCTTGGGCAGATCCACCAGGGCGATTTTATGACAGAACGGAATGTCTTCCTTTGCCTCCAGCGTTTCCATTTTTCCATCTTTCTGATAAACCACCTGATCCCCTTTCCGGATTTCGGCCACACAGGTGACCACATTGTCCTGGTCGTCCATCAGCAGTCCATTGATTTTCATGCTTTTCCTCCCCTTCGGAATTCCTTGATTTTTCTTATATTTACAATATCATTCTTTTACTATATAATCCAATTTATCATATATATAATTCTATAAATCAGTTTTATAAGAAGAGGTGGATTCCATGAAGGCCGACTATGAATACATCTACACCATTTATCGGGAGGGCAGTTTTACCCGGGCCGCAGAAAAACTGTTCATCACCCAGCCTGCCCTGAGCATCGCCCTGCGAAAGATCGAAGCCCGGATCGGCATGCCTCTGTTCATCCGGAACCGGCGCCCGGTACAGCTGACCCCAGCTGGTGTCCTTTATTTGAAAACCATCCGGAAAATGCAGCACCTGGAAAAAGATCTGGACCGGGAAGTCCAGCAGCTGAAAGATCTCCAGACGGGCAGTCTCACCATCGGAGGAAGCCATTATATCCTTTCTTACAAAATCCCCGACCTGCTGACAGCCTTTGCAGAAACATATCCCAGGATCCAGCTGAAGCTCGTTGAAGAAGGTTCTGATACTCTTCTATCCCTTCTGGAAAAAGAAGACCTTGATCTGACCTTCAGCTGCGATCCAACCATCATCCGGTGCCACAGCCATCACTACCGGGCGTTCCAGGACCAGATCCTGCTGGCTGTTCCCCGTTCCTATTCACTGCCTGGTCCGATGCTGCCCAGTGCCCTGACCTGCCAGGATGTTCTGGAAGGCCGGGCAGGCCAACCGGGCTGTCCCTCCCTCCCTCTGGCCCGATTCCAGGATCTGCCCTACATCCTCCTGACCCCAGGAAACAACCTCCATCAGCGCTGTCAGATTCTTTTCAGAAAAGCCGGCTTCACTCCCCATATCAAACTGATGCTTTCCCAGCTGGCCACCGCATACCGGCTGGCAGAGCATGGATTAGCCGCCACTTTTGTCAGTGATGCCATGGTTTCCCAAACCAGCAGTTCTCTGCGTTTTTTCAAGCTTTCTGATCAGGACTGCATACGGACTTTCCATGCCCTGCTGCCGGACAAAGAATTCACCCCCTATTCCGTCCGAGCCTTCATTCAACTGCTGAAGGGATAAACCAAGAAGGGTGCTGCATGTGTAAAAACTCACACACGCAGCACCCTTCTTAGATAATGTCCCAATAAGTGAATGCCCATTTCATAGGACTGTGTTTCCCTGCAGCAGTCTTTTTTTATTCCACCAGCACCCCCAGCTTTTCCAGGGCCTTGTGGATGGCTTCCATCTCTTCTTCTGTTTCGGTTTCCACCAGATGGGTGTGGACCCCATTGGACATGCTGGACAAAAGAGGCGCCTTCGTCTTCTTCATCCGCTGGATATAGAGCTGCACATCCCGCCGGGATTTCAGATTCAGTTCTCCCTCCATGAAACCATACACCTCATGTTCCACCACTACATTGTGGACAATTCCCCCGTTGTCCACAATGGCATTGAGCTCCGCTTCCACCAGCTCTGGACCATGTTTGCACAGGAAAGATTCCTGACAACCGTGTTTATGGGAAGCGTGGAGCTGGTAGCCCCGGGGTGTGGATATGACCGGTGTCCCGCTGGCCCGCAGCAGTGCGATATCTCCTACGATGATCTGCCGGCTGACCTGACAGACCCTGGCCATCTCTGTTCCCGTAACCGGTTTAGACGCTTGCTGCAGCATTTTTAGGATTGTATCTCTGCGTTCTTTGTTTTCCATATGCAACCCCCCTGACGTATACATCTTCTATTGACTGATATCCATTATAAATGAATTTTTCTAAAAATTCCACATTCCCCGACTTTTTCTTTCTCTCTTGTAATGACCCTGTCCCTATGCTAGCATAAAGAAATAAAAAATCCTATGGCATTCACGGGGAGGTACTGTTTTGTGATGCAGGAATATAAAAGCAGATGGTCGGTTTTCGCCATGTCTCTTCCAATCTTCATCGAAATCGGTCTCCAGATGATGGTCCCCAACATGGACCAGTTCATGCTCAGCCATTATTCCCAAGATGCGGTGGCAGCTGTGGGAAACGACAATATGATCGTGAATATGATCATCCTGACCCTGTCCGTCCTTTCCCAGGCGGCCACCATCTTGATTGCCCATTACCGGGGTTCAGGAGATATGGGAAAGGCCAGCCGGGTCTGTTCTGTTTCCCTGGGCCTGAATCTTGGTCTGGGAGCCTTGATCAGCCTGGTACTGTTCTGTTTTCCCGGCTTCTTCCTAGGGATCCTGGGTGTCCCGGGAGAGATTTGGACAGAAGCCCAGCTGTATTTGCGCTGGATCGGGCTTTTTGTCATCGTGCAAAGTGCGTATATGGCTTTTATCGCCTTTCTCCGCGGCTTCGGCCTGCTCCGGGAAACCATGCTCTGCTCCACCATCATGAATTTGCTGAACATCGGAGGGAACATGATCCTGATCCACGGCCTGGGGCCCATTCCTTCCCTGGGAGTGGCCGGGGTATGCATTTCTACCAATACGGCTAAGACCCTAGGGCTTCTGCTAGTGGTACACATTCTCCACAAAAAGACCCCCCTGCGACTTTCTTTCGCCCATCTCCGCCCTTTCCCCCGCAAGACCCTGGGCAAGCTGCTGTACCTGGGCATCCCTTCCGCTGGGGAAACCTTTTCTTACCAGCTGTCCCAGACCACCATCATGACCTTCGTGAACCTGTTCGGCATTGCCGTGATCACCACCAAGGTCTACGCCTACATCATTGCTATGATCAGCTACCTCTATTCCCAGGCCCTGGCCATGGCCACCCAGATCCTGGTCAGCTATTTCAAAGGAGCGGACAATAACGGGGAAGTGGACAAACGGGTCAAATTCACCATCCTGATTTCCATGCTCCTTTCCGGCAGCCTGGCCGTCCTGGTCTACACCCACAGCGATGCTGTCTTCTCTCTCTTTACGGAGGATCCGGAAGTCCATACCCTGGGCAAGATGATCCTTTTCGTGGACATCTTCCTGGAAATCGGCCGGGCTGTGAATATGTGCATGGTCATGGCCCTGAATGCAGCTGGAGATGTGAAAGCGCCCATCACCATCGGGATCATTTTCATGTGGTGCGTTTCGGTCCTGGGCAGCTGGTATTTCGGCGTCCATCTGCTCTGGGGCCTGGTGGGCATCTGGATTGCCATGGCTATGGATGAATGCGGCCGCGGCCTGGTGTTCTTCTGGCGCTGGCATCAGGGGATCTGGCGGAAAGCCCTGATTTGATCCTGCCCCATCTCCTGCTGCGCCTTATCCCATACAGAAAACCCCGGACAGTCCATGTCCGGGGTTTTCTGCTGTGCCGTCTGGGCACAGGTTCCGTTTGTAGGGTTCTATTAGATAATGCCTCTCAGTTTCAGGGGTTCTGCCAGCGCATTCAGAGCTACGATGTAAGCACCTACCCGCATGGTGGTGTTGTATTTCTTGGCTGCATCATACACATTCGCGAAGGCTTTGACCATCATTTGTTCCTGTCTGTCGATGACTTCTTCTTCCGTCCAGAAGTATCTGTACAGGTTCTGTACCCATTCAAAGTAGGATACGGTTACGCCGCCGCCGTTGGCCAGCACATCGGGAACCACAGGGATGCCTCTCTTTTCCAGGATGGCATCTGCATCTGCGTCCGTCGGGCCGTTGGCTGCTTCCACGATCATCTTTGCTTTGATTTTGTCGGCGTTCTTGCCAGTGATCTGCAGTTCCAGAGCAGCAGGGATCAGCACGGTGACATCCTGTTCCAGCACTTCTTCGTTGCTGATGGCTTTTGCGCCAGGATAGCCTTTGATCACGCCGCCGTTGTTCTGGGCATATTCTTCCACTTTATACGGATCGAAGCCATTGGGATCATAGATACCGCCGCTGATATCGCTCAGGGCTACGATCTTCAGGCCTTTGTCAGCCGCACATTTGGCGGTCCAGGAACCTACGTTGCCGAAGCCTTGGATAGCCAGGGTGGCATCTTCCGGTTTGATGCCTTCTCTCTTCAGCAGTTCCAGAGCAGCCGTTACGACGCCCCGGCCCGTTGCAGAAGTCCGTCCCAGGGACCCGCCCATGCTGACGGCTTTCCCGGTGATGAAGCCAGGAGTGTACTGGCAGTTGATCTTGGAGAATTCATCCAGCATCCAAGCCATGATCTGGGCATTGGTGTTCACGTCCGGAGCAGGGATGTCTTTCTTTTCCCCGATGATCGGAGCGATCCGGTCGATGTAACCACGAGTGATTCTTTCCAGTTCACCCTTGGAGACTTTCCGAGGATCTACGATGATGCCGCCCTTGCCGCCGCCGTAAGGCAGTCCAGCGATGGCGCATTTCGTGGTCATCCAGAAACCCAGGGTCTTTACTTCGTCCATGGAAACGTTCTGATGATACCGCACGCCGCCCTTCACAGGCCCCAGTACCGTGCTGTTCTGGGAACGGTAGCCGGTGAATACTTCTACATGGCCGTCATCCATCTTTACAGGGATGCTGACTTCCAGAGTACGTTCAGGTTGGGAGATAACAGCCTCAGCGTTGGGATCCAGATTAATCAGTTTGCTTGCTTTTTCCATAGGGATTTTTGCCATTTCAAACAGACTCATTTGTAACGCCTCCTAAAATTGTATCTATTGAACCCTTACAAAACCCTTACGATTGCATTATAGCACGATTCAGAAATAACTGTTTATTTTTTTGTATTTTGTATACAATTAATCAAGTGTGGCTTTCCTTGCATTTTTTTTGGAATTTCGTTATGATTGGAACAAACAGCAGTTTGATTTTCTTTCCAAAGGAGGTATTTTCCTGTATGGACAAGATTGCAGTCCTAAAAAAGTATTTTGGATACACTTCTTTCCGTCCGGGACAGGAGGTCCTGATCGATGCCCTGCTCCAGGGCCGGGATGTACTGGGGATCATGCCCACCGGGGCCGGCAAATCTCTCTGCTACCAGGTCCCGGCCCTGCTCTTTCCTGGGATCACCCTGGTCATCTCGCCGCTGATCTCTCTGATGCAGGATCAGGTCCAGGCACTGGAAACGGCTGGGATCAAAGCGGCCTACATCAACAGCGCCCTCTCCGGACGGGAATTCTATACCACCCTGGAACAAGCCCATGCCGGAGCCTATAAGATGATCTATGTGGCACCTGAGCGATTGGAAACCGAGCTGTTCCGGGATTTTGCCAAAGAGGCGGATATCTCCATGGTGGCCGTGGACGAAGCCCATTGCATCTCTCAGTGGGGACAGGACTTCCGTCCCAGTTACACCCGGATCCTGGATTTCCTGGAATTCCTTCCGGAGCGGCCGGTGGTGGGCGCCTTCACAGCGACCGCCACGGAACAGGTCCGGGAAGACATCCTCCAGAGCCTGGAACTGCATCATCCCCGGATCTTGGTCACCGGGTTCGACCGGGCCAATCTGTATTTCGGGGTGGAACATCCCCAAGACAAGGATGCCTGGGTCCTCCGGTTCCTGAAAGATCATCCAGATGACAGCGGCATCATCTACTGTTCCACCCGAAAGAATGTGGACAATCTGTATGACAGCCTGCGCAGCAAAGGGATCCCGGCAGCCCGGTATCATGCAGGCATGAGCCAAGAAGAACGGCAGAAGGCCCAGGAGGATTTCCAGTACGACCGGGCCTTGGTGATCATTGCCACCAACGCCTTCGGCATGGGGATCGACAAATCCAACGTCCGCTATGTACTCCACTACAACATGCCTTCCTGCCTGGAAAACTACTACCAGGAAGCTGGACGGGCCGGCCGTGACGGAGAGCCTTCCCAATGCATCCTGCTGTTTTCTCCCCAGGATGTGGTCATCCAGCGCTTCCTGCTGGAACACAAAGAATCCAGCGAAGTCTTGGAAGAAGTGGAAGAAGCCAATCTCCGGAAGCTCTATGCCATGGAACATTACTGTCAGACCACCAGCTGTCTGCGCCAGACTCTTCTCCATTATTTTGGTGAGGCCGCCCCTGCCCGCTGCAATCATTGTTCCACCTGCAACGGTGAATATGAAGAGATCGACATGACGGAAGAAACCAAAAAAATCGTGAAATGCATCCACGAAGCCCGGCGTCCTTACGGGATCACCCTGATTGCCAATACCCTGGCAGGGAGCCGCTCCACCCGGGTGGAGGAAACGGGCCTTGCCCGGCTGCGGATGTTCGGTGCCCTGCACCAGTATTCCCTGAAAGAAATCAAAGAAATGATCCAAAATCTGCTGGATCAGGGCTATCTGCTGATCACCCGGGACAAATACCCGGTGCTGAAGATTGCAAAAAAGATCTGGGAGCTCCAGGATACTTCCATCCGTGTGCTGCTCCGGAAAGAAGCAGGCTCCCTGTCCAATGGCAAATCCGGACGGAAAAAGAAAAAAGACCTTCCGGAACTGGAACTGCCGGAAGGCTTTACCCAGGAAATGGGTGCCGAACTGTTCGGCCGGCTCAAGGCCCTGCGGAAACATCTGGCGGAAGAGGCCATGGTGCCGCCCTTCGTGGTGTTCGGGGACCGGACCCTCCATGAGATGTGCCGCTGCCTTCCCCGGACCCATGAAGAATTCCTCCAGGTCACCGGGGTAGGACAGCATAAGGATGAAAAATACGGTGATGCCTTTCTGGAAACGATCAACGCATTCTGCAGGGAAAAAGAGGTGTGAGACAACCCATGGGTTGTTCCACACCTCTTTTTTAGCGAAACTGTTCATAAATCTTTCCGAAATCGATCCCACCGATGCTCTTTCCTTGGTAAGCCTTGGGCAGGGCCTCTACCACTCCGGCCAGATGGGAAGAAGTGATCCCGCACTGGATGCTGAGCCAGGCCTCCAGGAAAGCCGCCAGATGGTCGCATCCCTTCAGCACCCGGCCATCCACTGGGCTGTACTCATCCTTGTTGTACTGTTCCGGGATATCTCCCTCCAGCAGCCGGATCTTTCCGTTTTCCCAGATCCGGTTCTCGAACTCATGGACGGTAAAATTCAGGATGTCTTCATGCCAGCTGGCGGGAAGCAAAGGCAGCAGGATCTCTTCCATCTGCCGCTGTTCGATGTCCTTGATCAGTTCCTCCAGTCCTTCGATGGAGCGCTTGATGGGAGAAATGATGTCCCGGGTCAGGACTTCCGGCAGATCGTGCCACAGCCCTCCCAAAAAGTCATTCACCAGCCGGGCTTTACAGGCCCCCATGGCTTCTCCGCAAAAATATCCCATGATGGCTACGATCAGCACATGGCCCATGACAGAAGTCTCCGGCACCCGAGGAGACTGGGACCAGCGCTTCTGGAACCGCAATTTGCCGATTAGATCCACGAACTTCCGGGTTTTCCCGTTCATGGCGATTTTCTGGACTCCGGCCAGATTGTAATGGTCTTCGATTTCATCGGCGATCCGCTCCCGGATCTCTTCCACCCCGAAGATTCCCTGATTCATATGATAGATGATCCGGAATTCCCACTCTGTAGCCAGATAATGGGCAGCCCGGATCAGCTGCTTTTCCAGAGGATGGCTGTCTCCATCCAGGTACTGCTGCATTTTGTCCATAAAAGCACTGCCCTTTAAGGACGGGACCCGGCGGACCAGTTCCTTGTAGACCCATTGGTTCAGCTGATGGCCGCTTTTCCTCATGAGTTCGTGGAATACCGGCGGTTTGATATCCGTCAGCACCACCCGATGGAGGAATTCGAAGATGCCCCCTTCCACCAGCACCTGCCAGTCCAGGCTGGCCCCATGGTCCTGTTCCTCATACCGGGCCAAGACATAGAGGATCATCATCTTATGGGCCTGCTTATCCAGTTCCGTAAAGCCCTGGGGCCGGATATGATCGTTCCAGCGCTGGATATAGGCCGCTTCAAAAATAAACTGGATCAGATCCCGGGGCAGCGGGATCATTTTCTCTTGAGCCATGCAAGCACCTCCTCGGACAAGTTGCCACAATCCATCATATTCCATGGGAAATATATCCTGATTGTATCATATTTATTTCATTCCAGCCAAGGGAGTCCCTGCAGGCTATTTCTTCCCAGCCGCCAGTGCCAAATTCCGCAGCAGGATCCTTTTCCCCCGCCAGGCAAAGGAACGGTCTCCGTAGGCTTCCCGGAACTGCCGGTTGGTCATCGTTTCCAGCTTCTCTTTTTCCAGGCGAGGAATCCTGTCTTGGTGGAATTCCGGCAGCGGAGTTTCCTTTGCCCGGGCATTGTAGGGACAGCATTTCTGGCATTCATCACAGCCGAAAACCAGCGGAGTTTTCTGGATGATGGCAGTTTCCTCCGCTGTCAGTTCCCCCTTTTTCTGGGTCAGGTAGGATTTGCAGCGGCGGTACTCATACTGCCCGGACTGGAAACAATCCCCCGGACAGATCCTGCTGCAGGCGCCGCAGTGGAGGCATTCCCTGTGCCGAGGCGTATCCGGCACCAAGGGCAGGGTGGTCAGGACCGCCCCCACGAAACACCAGGAACCATACGTATCGTTGATCAGGCAGCCATTATCACCCAAGAATCCTACCCCGGCTTGGACCGCCAAATCCCGTTCCGCCAGAGGCGAGGTATCCACAATGGCCATCTGCTGACTTTCCGGTGCCTGCGCCTGGAGCCAGCCGGCGATTTTCTCCAGATACAGCGGGACCACTTTGTGGTAATCAGTCAGCTGACAGTAGAGGGAAAGATTGCTTTCCTCCACCGGCGCCAGGAAATAGGGAAAGAGCACCACTACAGCTGCCCGGCAGCCAGGGAGGAGCCGGGCCAGATTGTACCGTTCAGGACCTTTGCCGGATGCCAGGGGACACACTTCCGGCAGGGGATCCGGCACCGGCAGCCGGCCAGGGGCGATTCCCACTTCCGTCAGTCCCAGCCCCCGGCAGAAAACTTTCAAATTCTCTTTGTCCATGGTATCTTCCCCCTTACTGCATAGGGCCATTATACCATAGTCCCTTATAAAAACTTCTTCACATGTTCACTGATCACCTGGCCCATGATCTGTTTCATAGCCACATCTCCATGGAGTCCATCTAAGGCCATTTCCGTGGGGAGCTCCGGCCCCATAGCTTCAAAAGGTGCGGCCACATCGATATGAGGCTGGGTGCGGATGTAGGCATTCACTTTCCGGAAGGACTCCTGCCAATCCCGGTCCGTCGGTTCATCAAAGGCCTTTTGGATATTCCCTGGATTGATGGGAGCCAAAGTCAGCAGCACCGGTGTGATCCCGTTTTCCCGGCACAGGGCCTGCAGCGTCTTTAAGTCGGCAATGACTTCGTCCGGATCTGTCCCATCCCGCAGGCTGTTGGAACCGCCCATGATCAGGAGGGTTTTCAGGTGGAAGGGCAGGACATCCCGCCTGAACCGTTCCACCATCATTTCACTGGTATCTCCGCTTTCTGACAGATTGACCGTGGGCACCGTGAGGTAATGGGCATAGCTGTAAGCAGCATCTGCCGGGCTGAAGGAAAGGTGCCCGCCCCCGTGGGAAATGCTGTCCCCGTAAATCCCCACTTCCACCTGTCCGGAAGGTTCCAGGGAAACCTTTTTCGGCAGGCTCCATTCGCCCAGCGGACGGCCCCTGCCGTCCATTCCCCGTACTCGCCAGTAATAGGTCCCGATCCGGGGCTCTTTGTCATAGAGATCCGTCAGGGTGGTGGTTTCCGCATAGACCCGGTGCCGGGAAGGCAAGATCCCTTCCGTCCGTTCCGGCATCTGGTCAAGGACTTCCACTTCATACTGCTGGGCACCAGGCAGGGCAGTATACGAATAGACCGGATACAATAATTCCATGCCATTTTCTCCTTCGGTGCGGCTCCGGGGCACAGGAGCGTCCCGCAGTTCCCGTACCAGGGTCGTCTGCAGTTCTTTCGGCTGGGAATAGCTGCTGATGGGATTTCCATCCAAATCATAAGCCCGTACCCGCCAGAAAAGAGGCAGGCCGTCATCTAGGGAAGGCAATTTACTTTCATCCAGCAGGATTCGATTGGTGTAAATCTCTCCATCCCGGTAGATCGCTCCTTCTACCGGCTGTTCCGGATCCAGTTCCTCCGGAACCTGGGAGAAGATTTCCAGTTCATACCGGACCGCTTGGAGATTTTCCGGCCACTGGAGCAGACCCAGACTAAGCCCGCCCTGATTGTACCGTACCAGATAATGAGGGACCCGATGCTGCAGGGGGTTGTCCATCTGGCCCACGAAGATCCCCGGCAGCATGGCTCCGATCAGCAGCCAGCGCCAATATCCTTTTAAACTTTGCTGCAGCATCCTGCTCCCCTCCTTTTTCGTACGCCCATCATAACAGGCGCCTATGAAAAAGAAAGCACAAAGCTGTGAAGTTTTTGGCACAAAAAAAGGCTGGTGCCTAAGCACCAGCTCTTTTTTTATTCACCCTTGATGGTTTTGATGATCAGCTTGTTCACCATGCCCGGGTTGGCTTTGCCCCGGGATTTCTTCATGACCTGGCCTACCAGGAAGCCGATGGCCTTGTCCTTGCCGGCTTTGTAGTCGGCTACGGACTGGGGATTGGCGGCTATGGCTTCGTCCACCATAGCTTGGATGGCCCCTTCGTCGCTGACCTGTTCCAGTCCCAGCTTCTTCACCAGATCTGCCGGAGCTTCATCCTTCTTCAGCATTTCTGCAAAGACTTTCTTGGCCAGTTTGCTGGACAGCACACCTTTCTTGATCAGGGCCACCATCTGACCCAGATGAGCCGGGGACACGGGGAATTCCCCGATGCCGCAGTTGTTGCTGTTCAGGTAAGCGGATACATCTCCCAGGATCCAGTTGGCCACGCCTTTGGCGTCATCAGTTTCCTTGGCGGCTGCATCGAAGTATTCCGCCATCTTCTTGTCAGCCACGATCAGTTCTGCAGAATAGTCATCCAGCCCTTTCTCATCCATGAGACGGGCCTTCCGGGCATCCGGCAGTTCCGGCAGTTCGCTCTTGGCCTTTTCCACCCATTCTTTTTCGATGATGATGGGTGCCAGATCCGGTTCCGGGAAATACCGGTAATCGTGGGCTTCTTCCTTGGAACGCATGGAGAAGGTCATGCCCTGGGCATCATCCCAAGTACGGGTTTCCTGGACCACATGGCCCCCGTCTTCCAAGATTTCCTTCTGCCGTTCCACTTCATATTCAATGGCTCTTTCCAGGGCCTTGAAGGAGTTCAGATTCTTGATTTCCGCCCGGGTGCCGAATTCCTTGGCCCCTACAGGCATAATGGAAATGTTGGCATCGCAGCGCATAGAGCCTTCCTGCATCTTGCCGTCGCAGACCCCAGTGTACTGGAGGTACGCCCGGAGTTTTTCCATATAGGCACGGGCTTCCGCCGCAGACCGCATATCCGGTTCGGATACGATTTCGATCAGCGGCACACCGGCCCGGTTGTAGTCCACTGCAGAGAAATCAGAGGTGCTGATGGAAGCACCGGAATGGACCAATTTCCCGGCATCTTCTTCCATATGGATCCGGGTGATGCCGATCCGTTTGGTTTCCCCATCCACGTTCACGTCCAGATGCCCGTTCAGGGCGATGGGCTGATAGAACTGGGAAATCTGGTAGGCTTTGGCCAGATCCGGATAATAGTAGTTCTTCCGGTCGAACTTGCTGTAGCGCTGGATCTCGCAGTTGACGGCCAAGGCAAACCGCAGGGCAAATTCCACCATTTGCTTGTTGATGACGGGCAGAGCCCCGGGCATGCCCAGGCACACCGGGCATACATGGGTGTTGGGGGCACCGCCGAATTCCGTAGAGCAGGAGCAGAAAGCCTTGGTCTTGGTTTTCAGTTCTGCATGGACTTCCAGACCAATTACGGTTGTATATTCTGTCATTATTTCAAACCTCCCAGAGGTGCTACGGCTTTATGGAAATCCGTAGCCTGTTCAAAGGTATAAGCTGCCCGCAGCAGGGTTTCTTCGCCCAGGGCCTTGCCGATGAGCTGTGCCCCCACCGGCATGTTGTCTACAAAGCCACAGGGAATGGAGATACCGGGCAGACCGGCCATGTTCACAGGAATGGTGGTCACGTCCAGCATGTAGACGGTCAGAGGATCCATCTTGGCATCCAGAGGATAGGCCACCACCGGGGAGGTAGGAGTCAGCAGGAGATCGCATTTCTTGAAAGCTTCCGCAAAGTCCTGGCGGATCAGAGTCCGGACCTGCATGGCCTTGTTATAATAAGCATCATAGTAGCCGGAGCTCAGCACATAGGTCCCCAGCATGATCCGGCGGCGGACTTCCTTGCCGAAGCCTTCCGTACGGGTCTTGCGCATCATTTCCGGAGCACTTTCTGCAGCCATTTCTCGGAAGCCGTACCGGACACCGTCGAAACGGCCCAGGTTGGCAGAAGCTTCTGCCGGAGCAATAATGTAATAGGTAATGACGGCATATTCCGTGTGGGGCAGGGAGACCTCGATCACATGGGCACCCAGTTCTTCGAACTTCTTGGCGGCCAGTTTGATCTGGGCTGCCACTTTGGGATCCGTGCCTTCCCCGAAGTATTCCTTGGGCAGGCCGATGGTCAGGTCCTTTACATCTTGGCGCAGGGCCTTGGTGTAATCAGGGACCGGTGCATCATAGGAAGTGGAATCGTGGGCATCCAGGCCGCTGATGGTGTTCAGCACCAGGGCCGCATCCGTCACATCCCGGGCAATGGGCCCGATCTGATCCAGGGAAGAAGCAAAAGCCACACAGCCGTACCGGGAAACCCGGCCGTAGGTGGGCTTCAGCCCTACGCAGCCGTTGAAGAAAGCCGGCTGCCGGATGGAACCGCCGGTATCAGAGCCCAGGGACCAGATGGCTTCCCCGGCTGCAATGCTGGCTGCGCTGCCGCCGGAAGAACCGCCGGGCACCCGGGACAGATCCCAGGGATTGTGGGTAATCTGGAAATGGGAGGTTTCCGTGGTGGACCCCATGGCGAATTCATCCATGTTGGTCTTGCCCAGAAAAATGGTCTCGTCTTTCCGCAGGTTTTCGATGACATGGGCATCGTACACCGGCACGAAGTTTTCCAGGATCTTAGAGGCACAGGTCATCCGTACCCCTTTGACGCTGATGTTGTCTTTGATGGCACCAGGGATCCCAGCCAGGGGTTTGATGGTTTCCCCGTCAGCGATCATCTTGTCCACCTTGGCTGCCTGGGCCAGAGCATTTTCCTTGTCCAGGGTGATATAGGCCTTGACCTGGTCTTCCACTTCATCGATCCGGTCATAGACCGCTTTGGTCAGTTCCACAGAGCTGATTTCCTTTTTGACCAGCTTGTCGTGGAGCTCATGTGCAGTTTCTCTGTATAAAGCCACTGTTCTGCCTCCTCTTATTCGATCACCCGGGGAACTTTGAAGCCGCCTTCATATTCCTCAGGTGCATTCTTCATGGCGTCCTCATGGGACAGGCTCACCACAGGGACATCTTCCCGCAGCACATTGCTGATGGGAAGCACATAGGGAGAAGGCTCGATTCCCTGGGTATCCACTTTCTTTAAGATTTCAGCATAATTCAAAATCTGGTTGAACTGCTCAACAAACTTGTCCATTTCATCGTCCGGAACATTTAACCGGCACAGATTTGCGATATGCTTTACATCATTGACTGTAACGCTCATTTTTTCACCGCCTATCGAAAATCTATTCCAGCAGGCTGTCAGGGCCCGCCGGAACCAGTTTTACCAAATGATTATATCACAGTCCCTTCATTTAGAAAACCATTTTACCCCGCTTTCCCTGTCTGCAGGCCGTTTTCAGGCACTTGACAAATTCCCTTGGAACAAGTAATGTATTCCTATAAAAATACTATGTGTTCGCGGCACGATTGTGCCTGCAAGGAGGAAAAAATCATGAAATTCACCACTGCCTGTATCCATGGAGGCGGCCCTAACGATGCTACGGGGGCCGTTTCCCCTGCTCTGTATCTCACATCCACCTTCGCCCATCCCGGCTTGGGAGAATCCACCGGCTGGGCCTATACCCGGGAATCCAACCCCACCCATGCCAGACTGGAAAAAGTCCTTTCCACCCTGGAAGGGGGCACCGATGCTCTGTGCTTTTCCTCCGGCATGGCGGCCATCGATGCGGTGATGCGGCTCTTTGCCCCCGGCGACCACATCATTACCGGTTTCGACCTGTATGGCGGATCTTTCCGGCTGTTCCAGACCACCTATGAACCTCTGGGTCTGTCCTTTACCGCCGTCCACACCAGCGATCTGAAAGCAGTGGAAGCAGCCATCACCCCAGCCACCCGGGCCATCTACCTAGAAAGCCCCACCAACCCCACCATGGAAATCACCGACCTGGAAGCCCTCAGTGAGCTGGCCCACAAACACGGGCTCCTGGTGATCGTGGACAACACCTTCCTCTCCCCCTATTTCCAGCGTCCCCTGACGCTGGGGGCGGACATCGTGCTCCACAGCGGCACCAAGTACCTAGCCGGACACAATGACCTGCTGGCCGGTTTTGTGATCAGCCGGGAACAGGATACGGCCGCCCGGCTGCGGACCATCTACAAGACCACAGGGGCCGTGCTCAGCGTCTTTGATTCCTGGCTCATGCTCCGGAGCCTGAAGACCCTGCCGGTGCGGATGAAACAGCATCAGGAAAATGCCCTGTACCTGGCCCAGTGGCTGGAAACCCAGCCCCTGGTGGAAAAGGTCCTCTATCCCGGCCTGCCCGGTCATCCGGGCTATGCCATCCAGAAGAAACAGGCCAGCGGCTTCGGGGGGATGATTTCTTTCTATGTGAAATCGCCGGAAGCCGCCAAGACCATCCTGGGAAAGATCCAGCTGATCCAATTCGCGGAAAGCCTGGGAGGCACCGAAAGCCTGCTCACCTATCCCATCACCCAGACCCATGCGGACCTGACCCCGGAAGAAGCGGAAGAAAAGGGCATCACCCACACCCTGCTCCGGTTCTCCGTAGGCCTGGAAGACAAAGAAGACTTGCGGGACGACCTGGCCCAGGCCTTCGATCAATGTAAATAACAAAAGAGCTGCCGCGATGCGGCAGCTCTTTTGTTATTTTTCCAACAGCCGTACGGCTTCGTCCCCCACTTCTTTGGTGGTGGCGGTGCCGCCCATATCCGGGGTCAGGACCTTTTTCTCCACCATCATGGTCTCGATGATGTCGATGAGTTTCTTGCCCCAGTCCTTGTGCCCGAAGAAATCCAGCATCTGGCTGGCGGACCAGATGGATGCCAGGGGATTGGCCTTGCCCTGGCCGGCAATATCCGGCGCACTGCCATGGATGGGTTCGAACATGGACGGATACTTCCGTTCCGGGTTCAGGTTGGCGCCAGCCGCCAGGCCCATGCCGCCGGAAATGGCCGCCCCCAGATCCGTCAGGATATCCCCGAACAAGTTGGAGCAGACGATGATCCCATACCGTTTGGGATCCTTCACCATGAACATGCTGGCTGCATCCACCAAGTAGGAATGGGTCTCCACATCGGGATATTCCTTCCCCACTTCTTTGAAGATTTCATCCCAGAACACCATAGAATAGTTCAGGGCATTCCCTTTGGAGATGCTGGTGAGGGATCTGTGTTCCTTCCGGGCCAGGTCATAGGCATACCGGATGATCCGTTCCGTCCCGAACCGGGAGAACACGCTGTCCTGGATCACCACTTCCCGCGGGGTGTCCTTGTACAGCCAGGCACCGGCGCCGGCATATTCCCCTTCGCTGTTTTCCCGGACGAACACCATGTCGATGTCTTCCCGCTTCACACCGGCCAGGGGGCAGGGAGCCCCTTTCAGCAGCTTCACCGGCCGCAGGTTCACATACTGATCGAAGCTCTTGCGGATCTTGATCAAAAGTCCCCGGAGGGAAATATGGTCAGGAACCCCAGGATAGCCCACTGCACCCAGGTAAATGGCATCGAAATGGGACAATTGTTCAATGCCGTCTTCCGGCATCATTTCCCCGTTCTTCAGATAATATTCACAGCCCCAGGGGAAATAGGTGAAATCAAAGGCAAAAGACCCATCCAGCTCCGCTGTCCGGTTCAGCACCTTGATGCCTTCTGCCAGTACTTCTGGGCCGATTCCGTCCCCGGCGATCACCGCAATCTTGTAGACTTTCTTTTCCATACACTGTCCCTTCTTTCCACTGACTTTCCAATAAGTATGGACGTGATTCCTCTTTCATGATATTACTATAATACAGAAATCATCTTTTGTGAACATTCTGTCTTTCAGGAAGACAAACTTAAAGTTTGGAAAATCTCAAAATCCCAGGAGGGGATTCCCATGTCCATTACGCCGGAACAGATCCGTTATTTCATCACCGCCTGCCGGTACCAGAATTTCACCAAAGCTGCCGCAGAGCTGCATCTCACCCAGCCCGGTCTCAGCAAGGCCATCCGGGAGCTGGAGGGGCAATGCGGCGCACCGCTCTGGGAGCGGAAACACAACGCCCTGACTCTCACTTCTGCCGGACGGGTGTTCTTGGAACAAGCCTTGAAATTCCAGGACCAGTACGAACAGTTGGAATATACAGCCCGCTCTTTGGGTTCTGGAGAGTCCCTGCTGCGGATCGGCCTGGTCCCCATGTGCGGGAATACCATTTTCCCCGCCCTCCATCGGGAGCTCCAGGAAGCCTGGCCTCAGCTCCGCCTGGTGACTACGGAAGCCACAGGTCCCACCCTCTATTCTCTCCTGGACCAGAAAGAAATCGATCTGGCCCTGTGTGTCACCAATCATCTGCCGGAAGCCCCCTACTCCTGCTGCGTACTGAAAGACAGCCGGCTCATGCTCTTTGTCCATAAGGACCATCCCTTGGCCCGCCACTCTGAAGTGGACCTGAAAGACCTGGAAGACGAACCTCTGGTACTGTTTACCGACAAATTCGGCCAGACCCGCTATCTGCGCCGCCTCTTTGCCGCCTGCCAGATCCATCCCCGCATCCTCCACCAGACCACCCAGGTATTCACCATCTTGGAATACATCCGGCACAAGGCGGCTGTGGGCTTCCTTTCTGAAGAATTCGCCCAGGACGAAAAGAACTTGGTGGCCATTCCCGTGAAACAGATTGCCACCGGCCACGTGAATTTTGTCTGGAACCGGGATCCGGAGCAGTTCCCGGTGCTGAAGCAGTTTTTGGCATTTGTGGAAAAGAGGTGGCCCCGGCAGGGGCAGCAGGACCCGTCACTGCTCTCCAGTCGGGAAGCTCTATAGCTCAAAAGAGGGGCTGTTGTACGCAACGTGCAGCAGCCCCTTCTCTTTCGTCCTGTATTCTCTTACTTCGCCATCAGCTGTGCCACCAATTGTTCCAGCTTGGCGATCCGCTGGTTCTGTGCCTCCAGTTCCCGGTCCTGGCTGGCCAGACGATGGATCATAGCCTGCCGGTCCATACCCGCATAGGGGCTGTTTTTCCCCAGTTTCACGCTGATCCCTGCATTGACCATATTTTCTCCATTGCCGAAGTTCCCGGCCACACTGAACATGGTCCGGGCGTCTGGGCGGTAGAAAGCCCCTACAGCCATGGCATTGGCATCCCGGTAGTTGCCGAAGCCCAAGGCGAAGTCCCATTTGTCATCGGGATTGAAATCCTGGGGATGGAGTGCTGCCAGAGCTGCGGCCCCGGCCCCCACTTTGTTCAGACGGCTGTCCAGGTTGGAGATCCGGCCGTTGACCTGGTTGATGTTCCGGGTATTTTCTTCCACCCGGTTTTCCACGCCTTTCAGCTGCCCATAGTTCACTCCATCCGTCTCTTCCGTTCCCGCTGCTACATTGGTGATTTTTTTACTGCCGGCATCCAGCCCATCCTTTGTCATGGAAGGACCGCCGGCAATGGTCACCCCATCAGAGGAAAGTTTCGTTCCCCCTGCGGTTACGCTGTTCACGGCAAGGTCTTTTTTCAGATTTACAGAAAGGGTATTCCCTTCCACTTTGGTTGACAGGTTCTTCCCATCTCCTGCGACATGCAGGGTTTCCGAAGGTTTGACCGCTGCAGACCCCTCATCGGCGGCAAAATTGGTGGCCTTGGTTTCTGCCAAGATTTCCAAGGGTTTCCCGTTCCCCGGGACTGTTTCCTGGGAATCGCCGGATCCAGAGCCCGTGCCTTCTGTCTTGGGTTCCACTTTTGTGCTGTCGGTCGCCGTTTCTCCCCCTGTCAGATTGGCACTGATGGTATAGCGCTTGCCTGCAGAATCTTTTTCGATTTTGATGCCGTCCCCTGCCAGCAGTTCCAATTTGGGAGCTGCATTTTCCATGGCAGCTTTCAGCTGTGCCACGTTCACCGCATCCGTATCCGCAGAACCTGCTGCCACCCGGGTGATCTGCCGGGTATGGGTGCTGTCTCCTACGGAGACGGCCGCCCAGGAAGATTTCCATACAGGAGAATCCAGGGTGCTTGCCTGCTGCGTCCCAGGGTCCCAGCCAAAGATCCCTGCCTTCGTGTCGGCAAGGGAACCGGCACCAAGAGCCACACTGCCGTCAAAAGAGGCATTGGCGTTGAAACCCAGGATGACCGTTTCTTTATGGGAAGTCGTCAGCGGCGCTTTTTCCTCTCCATTGCCTACGATTACGTTATTGGTCTGGTCTTCTGCCACGGTACGATAATCGCCGATCACCGTATTGGAATCAGCCCCTTTGCTGATGGTGACATTTTGGCCCAGTACCTTTACATGGCTGGCATCAGTAATGGAACTGTTGAACCCATCCAGGTAGTTAAACTCTATTTTCTTGGAAGTCGTAGATTTTACCTTGTTGCCGACGCCCATGATCTGCGAATGGGACGTATTTTCTACCTGGTTGGCACCGCCAATGACCAAGGTGGCACCGCCTGCGCTTTTAGCAACCCCATCCATCAAAGTTTTCTGCATTTCTGTGACAGAATCAAAATGCTTACTGTATGCAGAGGCATCAAAATAACTGCTGGAGCCTTTGACACTATTTCCTGCACCCATGACGATGGCACCATTGCTGTTCGTCACTTTATTGGCAGTACCTGCAATCATATTAGCGATACCGCTGCTGCTGCTTCCTGTCATAGATTCATTGGAATTGAAGGTACCGATAACCGTGGCAAACGCATTTTTCGTTGCGTTGCGCAAGGTATCACTGCTATTTTTTGCTTCATACTGACTGCTCTGCACATTATAGCTGCCGATGGTCGTAGCAAAACCACCGCCCGCATAGGAATTGCTGCCCAGCGTAGTAGACGCTACTCCAAACTGCCGCAATTGGTCAGCCGTGGTATCACCGATGGCAATCTTGTTTACTTCCAGGGTATGGGCGCCGATTTCAATAGCTCCTGTGCGGGCATAAGAATTCGTCCCTATGGCAATGGCTTCAGGCAGATTCTGTTTTGCATGATCGTTATCATGGATGTGCATGCTAAAGAAACCTTGATAGACTTTTTCTCCGAAGGAAAGCATGGACTCCTGAGTCCCTCCGCCGATAAAGACTTTGGCGTTCTTGCCGATGGCGATATTGGTCCCCTCGTTGGCCGGGCTGATATCGTAAGCAATGGGCTGGGCCCCTTTCTCCACAATATCTTTTTCTGCCGCCATGGCCGTGCCAACCATACCCGTCGCCAGGACAGCCGCCAGGAAGACATTCCCTCCTTTTACGACTCTTTCTACAGATACCCTGTGTCGGATCCTTTTCTGCTGGATTTTCTTTTCAAAGTCTGCTTCCATAAGTTTCTCCTTTGTAAACGATTTTGTTTTCTGATTTTTCTATTTTATCGAATGGATATGATTTCGTATTCTTCCTTGATTATAATATATAGATAGCTATGTGTAAAGTTATTTGGTTAAATATATATGAATATATTGTCTAAACTGATCCATACAGTTCTGCAAAAAATAAGAAGGGGCTATTGCACAGAACGTGCAACAGCCCCTTCTTTTCTATTCGTCTTATTTCATCACCAGCTGGCTCAGATCGGCCACCTGGTTCACTTGTTTCTTGACCTGGTTCAGCAGGGCCAGACGGTTGTTCTTCACCTTTTCGTCCTTATCCATGACCATCACCGCATCGAAGAAGACGTTGACGGGAGCCGCCAGCTCATCGTTGGCGGCCAGCAGGTCGGCGTACTTCCGGTCGGCAGCCAGAGGAGCGGTGGCGGCAGCCACTTTTTCCACGGCTTCAGAGAGGGTTTTTTCTGCGGCATCCTGGAACAGGGCGGCATCCACAGGGGCTTCCACCACATTGTTCTTGCTGATGTTTTCCACCCGAGTGAAGGCCTGGATGCTGTCAGCGGCTTTATCCGTTTCCAGATAAGCAGCCAAGGCATCGGCCCGGACGAAGATATCCGCCAAGTCGTCCAGCCCCGGAGCGGCCAGTACCGCATCCACCACGTCATACCGGACCCCTTTGTCCAGCAGCATGTTCTTGGCCCGCTGGGCGAAGAAGTCGGCCACTTCATCCAGCAGTTTGGCTTCGTTTTCCACGTCCACCGGCAGGTTCTTCAGGGTTTCTGCCAGCACGGCCCGGAGCGGGAAGTGGACCCCGCCGTCGGCCACGATGTTCAGGATGCCCAGGGCCTGACGGCGCAGAGCGTAAGGGTCCTGGGACCCAGTGGGTGCCATGCCCCGGCTGAAGGTGGCCACGATGTTGTCCAGTTTGTCCGCCACGGCCAGGATCCGGCCTTCGTTGCTCTGGGGCAGTTCATCGCCGGCAAACCGGGGCATGTACTGTTCCCCGATGGCCTGGGCCACTTTCTCCCCTTCGTTGTCCAGGAGAGCATATTCCTTGCCCATGGTGCCCTGGAGTTCAGTGAATTCCGTCACCATGCCGGTGACCAGATCTGCCTTGGACAGGAGGGCGGCCCGTTCCACGGCCTTGGCATCCGCTTCCAGACCGGTGGCTTTCACCAATGCGTCGCACAGCTTCTGGAGCCGTTCCGTCTTGTCATACATGTTCCCCAATCCGTGCTGGAAAGCCACTTCGTGGAGTCCTTCCCGGTGCTGGGCCAAGGATTTCTTCCGGTCATTGTCGAAGAAGAACACTGCATCGTCCAGGCGGGCCCGGAGCACCCGTTCATTCCCGTGGGTCACGATGTCCAGATGTGCCTTGCCCCCGTTCCGGACGGTGATGAATTTGGGCATCAGTTTCCCATCCTTGTCGAACATGGGGAAGTACCGCTGATGATCCCGCATGGGGGTGATGATGGCGCAGTCCGGCAGACGCAGGTACTTGTCATCGATATGGCCGCACAGAGCCGTGGGATATTCCACCAGGAAGGTGACTTCTTCCAGCAGGTCCGGAGAAATGGCGGCTTTGCCTCCTTCGGCCACAGCCAGGTCTTCGATCTGTTTCCGGATGGTTTCCCGGCGTTTGTCCACATCCACCATGACGAAATTGTCTTCCATGGTCTTTTCGTAGGCAGCAGCGTCCGGGATGGTGATCAGATGGTTGCTCAGGAACCGATGGCCCCGGGCCTCTCTGCCGCTCTTCACATCGTTGGCTTCCACTGGGATCACCTGGTCATCCAGGAGAGCCACCATCCAGCGGAAAGGACGGACGAAACCGAAATCATAATCCGCCCACCGCATGGTCTTGGGGAAGTTCAGAGAATGGAGGATGTCATCCAGGATGGCCGGCAGCAGGTCGATGGTCTTTTTGCCTTCCAGATGTTTTACGGCGTACACATAGCCATCCTTCTGGATCAGGTCCTTTACATCCACCCCCTGGCCCCGGGCAAATCCCTGGGCGGCACGGGTGGGGTTCCCGTCCTTATCAAAGGCGATCTTTAGAGAAGGCCCCTTGCTTTCCACATTGGAATCTTCCTGTTTTTCCGCTACCCCTTCCGCCAGGAAAGCCATCCGGCGGGGAGTCCCGTATACTTTCACCGTGCTGAAGGGGATCCGGGCTTCGGCCAGCTTCTTTCCGGCCAGTTCCTTGTATTCCTTCAGGATGCCGGGCATGTATTGGGCCGGCATTTCTTCCGTTCCGATTTCATATAATAAATTTGCCATATCCATTACCCTCTCTTCAGCATGGGGAATCCCAGTTTTTCCCGTTGTTCCACATAGGCCGCCGCACACAGCCGGGCCAGTGCCCGCACCCGGGAGATGTAGTTGGTCCGTTCGCTGACGCTGATGGCGCCCCGGGCATCCAGCAGGTTGAAGGTGTGGGAGCATTTCAGCACATAGTCATAGGCCGGACGGATGTTGCCGGTGAGGATGACCCGTTTGGCTTCCTTTTCGTATTTATCGAACAGGTCGAACAGCAGGTCGATGTCGGCGATGTCGAAGCTGTACCGGGACTGCTCCACTTCGTTGGTATGGAATACATCCCCGTAGGTCACATCCCCCACCCACTGGAGGTCGTAGACGTTTTCCACCCCCTGGATGTACATGGCCAGCCGTTCCAGGCCGTACGTGATTTCCACAGCCACCGGTTTGATGTCGATGGAACCCACCTGCTGGAAATAGGTGAACTGGGTGATTTCCATCCCGTCCAGCCAGACTTCCCAGCCCATGCCCCAGGCGCCCAGGGTGGGAGATTCCCAGTTGTCTTCCACGAACCGGATATCATGTTCTTCCGGATGGATGCCCAGTTCCCGCAGGCTTTCCAGGTACAGTTCCTGGATATTGCTGGGGGACGGCTGCATGATCACCTGGAACTGGTGATGCTGGTACAGACGGTTGGGGTTGTCTCCGTACCGGCCGTCAGCAGGACGGCGGGACGGTTCCACATAGCATACGTTCCAGGGTTCCGGCCCCAGTACCCGCAGGAAGGTGGACGGGTTCATAGTCCCGGCGCCCTTTTCCACGTCATAAGGCTGAGCCATGATGCAGCCCTGGTTGGCCCAGTACTTCTGCAGGTTCAAAATGATGGTCTGAAAATCCATTTTCTCTCCTCCTATACAAAAACTCCCGTCTCTGTAATATAGACAGGATACTCTACATTACAGGGACGGGAGGTTGTTCCGCGGTTCCACCCTGTTTGCCACCCGAAAGCGGCCTCTCTTGTGAAGCGAACGCTCAGGGATGCCAACCCCCTCATTGCGTGATTACAGAGGAACTATAACAAATCAGGGGGAAGTTGTCAAGGTGCTTCTATCCATCCGCCTTTCTTTCAGATCTTCAATATATATTTTTTGATGATTTTTTGGCCGTCTTCCAGGACTTTCTCCAAAATACGGATTTCATCTTGGTCGAATCTTGGGATATAAGGCCGTGCATCTTGTTTCTTCAGCAAATTGCATCCATAGAACAGCTTATCATATATTTTATTGATTGCGGTACTCTTCCGATTGCCGATGAAATTGGCCCCAACCGTTTTAGTAATGTCACTTGTTAAATTCCAGAAGTCCAAGATGTCCGCCAGTCTGCTGCTGCCGATCTGCAGGTGGTCCATTTTACATATATATCCATTTTTTGTATCGACCTTGATTTCTTTGGAAAATGCATACTGCTGTACTTCAAATTGGCTGTCAAAAGTCAGGATAGCCTGATTCCCATCACAATAGATCCTATCCTTGTGATTTGTCATCCAAATGCAGTATTTCATGATATGGTGATATTTGAATCCAAGAAGATAATACTCCATATTCTGCCGTCCTTTTCCATGGCGTATCAAAAAACTCCCCCTGCCCTGACACAGCGTCAGGACCGGGGGAGTTCCCACAGTATTGCAGTTGGTGGGCCCACAAGGATTCGAACCTTGGACCAACCGGTTATGAGCCGGGGGCTCTACCGCTGAGCTATAGGCCCAATGCAGAAATTATATACCAAAAATCCGATTTCTGTCAATTCTCTCCCCAGCGGACTGCCGAACATTCCTGGGCATGTCTCCACAAGCAGGCCCGCCTCAGTCCAGATCCAGGAAATTTTTCATGATCCGGCTCCCTTCCGGCGTCAGGAAGGATTCCGGGTGGAACTGGATTCCGAAGGTGCTGCTGTTTCCGGCCTGGACCCCCATCACTTCTCCGTCGGACGCCCTGGCAATGATCCGGAAGCCTTCCGGGATTTCTTTTTCCGGAACGGTCATGGAATGGTAGCGCATGCCCTGGATCTCTCCAGGCAGTCCTTTGAAGAGAGGACAGTCCGTGGCAAGGGAAATCTGGGAAGCCCGTCCCTGCATGATTTCGTCCAGATAACTCATAGAAGCCCCATAGGCGCTGAGGAGCGCCCGATACCCCAGGCAGATTCCCAGGATCGGAACCTGCCCCGTAAGCGTCCTGATCATCTCCCGGACCATCCCCGTGGCTTCCGGCTGGCTGCCCCCTCCAGAAATCACGATATGGTCGGGCTGCAGGGCCTGGAGCTCTGCCACCGGCATCCGGTCGTTGCGGATGATCCGGATGTCCCTGCGGTAATGGCCGATGAGCTGGAACAGGTTGAACACACAGCCATCGTAATTGTCGATCAATGCAATCATTTCTCCGCCCCTCCTTTATCCAGGGCACTGGCTTCATACAGAGCCCCTTCCATGGCCATGGCCTTGTTCAAACATTCCTGGTGTTCCTCTTCCGGGACACTGTCGATGACAATGCCGCCTCCGGAACGCACAGTGACTTTTCCGTTTTTCAGGAAGGCGGAATGGATGAATACGCAGAAATCTGCATCCCCTGTCAGGCTGATCTGCCCCAAGGTGCTGCCGTAGATCCCCCGCCGGTTCTTTTCGATGGCATTGATCAGTTCGCAGCCATGGATTTTGGGCGAACCGGACACCACACCGGCAGGCACCGTCATATCGATCACGTCCAGGGCCGTCTTGTCACTCCGCAGCCGGCCAGTCACAGTGGTGCCGATATGCATGACCCGGGCACAGCGGACGACTTTCAGATAATCCCGGATGCCGATGGAATCGAAATCACAGACGGCACCGAATTCGTTCCGGGCATCATCCACCAGCATATTGTGCTCATCCAGGGATTTCTGATCCGCCAGCAGTTCCCGTTCATTCTTTAGGTCTTCCTCCTTTGTTTTGCCCCGGGCTGCCGTCCCGGCCAGGGGATTCATATAAAGCTGTCCCTGCTGCAGGGTGATGGTGGCTTCCGGAGAAGCGATGGCACATTCTGCGTCATCACTGCTGAAATAGCACATATACCGGGTGGGATCCTTTTTCCGCAGCACCCGGTAGGCACTCAGGAGACTGCCCTGGGCAGGAGCTGTCACTGCATTGGACAGCACGATCTGGCAGGTCTCTCCTTTGCGGATGTCCTTCCGTGCCTGCTCCACCATCCGGATGTAATCCTGGAGCTGGAACATGGGCTGGAAGCTGCCGGTGATGGCAAAAGGCGGGACCCCATCCCGGGGCGCCTCTTCCAGCATGTTTTCCATTTCACCCAAAGTGAAGAGGGCCTTCCGGTAATTCTCTTCCAGGTGATCCGTGGCGATGTTGACGATGAGCAAAATCTCCTGCTGCTGCCGGTCCAGGACAAAGAGCCTGTCAAAAAAGAACAGATCCATATCCTTGAACTGTTCCGGATTGGCTTCCTCCCACTGGATTTCCGGCTCTGCGTATTTGATGTATTCATAGGCAAAATAGCCCGCCAGCCCGCCTGTAAAAGGAGGCATCCCTGCTGCATAAGGAGCCTTGTGGGCCGCAAGGACCCCGGCCAGTACCCGGGAAGGATCTTTACAGGGATAGGAAATCCGTATCCCTCCCTGGGCCACAGTCATGATGCCGTCGGTACAGGAAAATTCCAGTGCCGGGGCGAACCCGATCACCGCATACCGTTCCCAGCGGATCTCTTTTCCGGTGTCCACCGTATGGTCCATCACATAGACCTGTTTGCTGAGGCTCCGGGCCATTTCAGCCAAATCTTCCACCGTATGTCCCCCGGCCGGTACCCGTTTCACCACCGGGACCATACCATAACCAGGGGCCATCTTTCTGCATTCATCCAAAGAAGTCGTCATTTCTCTCCTTCTCCTTTCTTACACCATGCCTGCCATAAAGGCGGAAGCCAGAGGATACCCGATGGCTGCTGCCAGGACGGCCGAAAGGACGACCACCAGATAGCCGTATTTCAAGAGCATATCCTGCCGCACAAAACCTTGTCCGATCCCAATGGCCACCAGGGGTTGGGCCGAAGGCGTCGCAACGGCAAAGGCCCCGGCATAGCTCACAAGAGCCGCCAGCGCAGCACCGTTCATGGTGCCTCCCGAGGCCACAAAAAGAGGCAGCCCGATGGACAGCACCAGGGTGATGGAAACCAGGTTCGAACAGATATTGGTCATCAAGGCACACAAGAGGATCAGAAAGAATACGCAGACCAGGGGCGATACTCCTGCGATGAGAGGCTTCACCGCAGCCCCGATGTAGGTGGTGAAACCGATCTGGCTGTTGGAAAGGGCACTGGACAGGGCCAGCACCGCCGCCGACATGATGACACAGACCCAGGATACCCCATGGGCCAGGGCATCGGAATAATCCATCAGGGGCTTGCCTTCTTCATCAGTGAGGATGCACAGGACGATGGTCCCCAGAAGGGGTGGCATGGTAATACCAAAGCTGCTGATCCATTTGGAGATCCCTGGCAGGAAAGACATGGTCAGGCTGGGCAGCACCCACAGGGCCACCACGCACAGGAACACGCCGCAGACAATGGATTCCTTCCGGCCCACCGGCGGCATGCCTGCGGTCAGCTTATTGATATCCAGATCGGCCAAGGGGCTCATATCCGGTTTCAGCAGGAACCGGAACAGGACCAGCATCAAGATGAATACCAAGATCCCCACCGGCATGCAGGCTCCCATATAACTGGTATAACTGATATTCTGGCCGGTGGCCGCTTCATACAGTCCCAGCCCCAGGATGGGCCCATCATGGGCAATGGGAGTCATGCCGGACCCCAGGCAGCAGGCCATGGTCTGTCCCACCATGATCATGGAGGCCAGCCGGCTTCCCTTTTCCAGATGGAGCATGGCAAAGATTTCTTCACTGATGGCGATATAAGTCACGAACAGGACCGTAGGAGACATGATCCAGGCCGCCACCATCATGGACATGAAATAAAAAGTGCAGAACCACCAAGGGCTGCGCCGGGCCAGTTTCCGAGTGATGAACCAGACTGCCACCCGCTTCATGAAAGGGGTCCTAGCCAGAGTGTAAGAACACATGAAAGTAAAGATCAGGAACGTAACGATCTGGGACCCTACGGAACCGGCCAAGATCTTGCTGAAATTCAGCTCCGGGATGAAGGCCAGGGCTCCCAGGCACAGGGCGCTGGGCCAGTGGACCCCGATTTTCAGCCAGAGGATCAGCGTCCCGATGAACAGCAGGAATACCTGCATGGCAGAAGCCGGCATGCCCGCCGGTCGGGGAAAGAAACGTCCCAAAAAAATCAAGATCAGTGACAGGAGGATCAATCCTGCCCGTTTGCTATTTTTCCCATCCAATATCAACACCTCCTATAAACTACCTTGCTACCTATTGTGGCGGGAAAAGTATAGAATATAAGCAAAGTATAGGCTTCTTATAAGATTTTGTAAATATGACCAGAAACATTTTCTATGAAAATCTGATTATTAAAATGTTTTTTGTAAATACATACAAAAAGGCTGCTGTACATGATATACAGCAGCCTTTTTGTATTGGATAATATCCTTTTATTCCAAGAATTCCTTCAGGGGTTTGCTCCGTTTGGGGCTCCGGAGTTTCCGCAGGGCTTTGGCCTCGATCTGCCGGATCCGTTCACGGGTCACGCCGAAGTACTGGCCCACTTCTTCCAGGGTCCGGGTACGGCCGTCCAGCAGGCCGAACCGCAGTTCCAGCACCCGGCGTTCCCGGGCGCTGAGATGCTCCTGGAGCACCTTGCCCAGCTGTTCCTGGAGCAAGGTGTAGGAAGCAGCATCTGCCGGTGAAGGGGCTTCCTGATCCTCGATGAAGTCTCCCAAATGGGAATCTTCCTCTTCCCCGATAGGAGTTTCCAGAGAAACCGGTTCCTGGGCGATCTTCTGGATTTCCCGGACCCGTTCCACAGGCACATCCATTTCCTTGGCGATTTCTTCCGGTGTCGGTTCCCGTCCCAGCTCCTGGAGCAGCTGCCGAGATACCCGCACCAGTTTATTGATGGTTTCCACCATATGCACCGGGATCCGGATGGTCCGGGCCTGGTCGGCGATGGCACGGGTAATGGCCTGCCGGATCCACCAAGTAGCATACGTACTGAATTTGAATCCTTTGTTGTAATCGAACTTTTCAACAGCCTTGATCAGCCCCAGATTCCCTTCCTGGATCAAATCCAGGAACAGCATCCCACGGCCCACATACCGTTTGGCAATGCTGACCACCAGCCGGAGGTTGGCTTCCGACAGGCATTTCTTGGCATTGTCCCCACAGAATTCCATCCGGTGGAGCAGCCGGTTGAACCGTTTCTCCTCCGTTTCGATCTGCTGCCGGGTCTCGTCATCCACTTTTTGGTGGCTGGCTTTTTCGTCGACCACTGCAAAGAGCTCCTGCAGCGTCCCCAGGCAGCTGTTTTCAGCTTCTTCTCCCGTTGGATCCGGAGCATTCTTCTGCACATGGGCGATCTTATACTTGTTTTCCTGCAGCAGCCGATGGAGCCGCTTCTTTTCATCCATGGTAAAGGCGCTGATCAGCTTCTGATACTGGTCAAACTCCAGCACATGGCCGTCGCCAGCCAATTCCTGGGCCTTCCGGTAGGTCAGGGGGACGCTCCGGTTGTCCACCCAGATGCTTTCCTTGGTCAGCAGTTCATTGGCCTCTTCCAGCAGTTTCCCGATGGAAAGCCGTTTGTTCACCGGCTCGAATTCTCCCTCCGGCTTTTCCCCCTTCAGGATGGCCTTGGCCTGGTTGCCTTTATCGGCCCGTTTGGCCAGCTTGATTTCATCGTCCCCGGCCAAAAGAGGCACCCGGCCGATTTCCTTCAGATACATGCGGACCGGGTCATCCACGATGACCCCTTCCGGAACGGACAGGTTGGCCAGTTCCGTTTCATCCACCTTCAGCTCTTCTTCATCGATGGTCTCCGGTTCTTCATCTTCGGACCCGTCATCGATCACTTCAATGTTCTTCTCTGCCAGTTTGGAATAGATAGCATCCATCTCATCCACAGAGACAGCATCTTCGTTCTGCAGCCGGTCCTGAATCTCCTTATAGGTGAGAACGCCATGATTCTTTTTGGCCAGCGCTTCGAATTCCGCTAAGTATTCCGCCGCGGTTTTGGGCTTATCTTTCTTGCCTGCCTTACTCTTGCTTTTCGTTCCTGAACCCGCCTTTCCCGTGGTTTTTGCCGCCTTCTTCTTTTTGGGAGCAGCCTTGGCTTTCTCCACTGCCGTGGGCTGGGCCTCACTCTGTCCTTTCTTTGCTGCTGCCGTGGCAGTCAGCTGCGGCTCCAATTCTTTCTTTTCTTTTTCAGTCATTGGGGCGTTCCCTCCTTTCCTGCAAATGAGGAAAATCCTCCTGTTCCGAATTTATACCGGAGCTGTTAATTTTCCTATCTCCAATTTTATTCGCCGGCATTCCTCTAATTCCTGCAAAAATTTTTCATTTCCCTCTTTTTCATACTTTTCCGCCAGTTGGCTGTGTTTTTCATATTCCTGGTCCAGGGCCGCAATCTGCAGCCGGTTGAGGCAGTCCGTCAGGATGGAAGGCAGCGTGCTCTCCTGGACATTCAGGCTCAGGATCCCTGTCAATTCTGCCGCTCCCGGTCCGTCCAGGCGGGAAAAGAGATCCCGGGGATCCTGGAAAGTCCCGTTCTGGACCATCTGCAGGAATACCGTGAAGATTTCCTGCCGGGCCGGCGTGGTAAAGGAATCCACATGGGCGATCCCCTCCTGTCCCGGCTGGGGCGGTATCCCCTGGAGGAACGCACGGAGCACCAGCCGTTCTGCCTGTTCCGTAGGACTGGACACTTTCACGGTCCGCTGGGTCAGCCATTCTGGGTTGTACTTTTTCCCCGTTTCCTGATGGGTCAGTTTCCGATATTCACTCTGGATCAGCCCCTCCTCGATGGACAGGCGGCGGGAAAGATCCCGGATCCGTTCCCCCACTTCTACATCGCTCTGGCAGTCCAGAAAGAAGGGCAGTACCCGGTCCACGGCCTCCACTTTGCCTCCCAGGGTTTCTGTGTCACATTCCTCCAGCACCGTATCCACCTGGTAATCCATCCCCGGACGGGCGTTCCGCATCAGCTCTTCAAAAGCTTCCCGACCTTCCTTCCGGATGAATTCATCCGGATCCTTCCCGTCCGTCACATGCATCACCCGGCATTTGAGCCCGGCCCGAAGGGCTAGGGGGATGGCCCGCATGGCAGCCGCCCGGCCGGCCCGGTCACTGTCGAAGCAGAAGATCACTTCCGGTGCCAGCCGTTTCAAAAGAGCCGCCTGGTGTTCCGTAAAGGCCGTCCCCATGGAAGCCACCGCCCAGTCGATCCCTGCAGCATGGAGGCTGATGGCATCCATATGGCCTTCTACGATCAGGGCCTGCTGCCGTTTCCGGATGGTGGCAGAAGCCCGGTCCAGGCCAAAGAGCAGATTCCCCTTGTGGAACCAAGCTGTTTCTCCCGTATTCATGTATTTGGCCGGAGATGCATCCTTATCCAGGATCCGTCCAGTGAAGCCCACCACCTTGCCCCGAGGATTCCGGATGGGGATCATTACCCTAGCCCGGAATTTATCATAAATGCCATTTCCCCGCTGCCGCTGGCTCACCAGCCCAGCCTTGAGCAGCACGGTCTCCGAGACGCCTCTTTTTTCCAGGGCCTGAGATAAGGTATGGAAATCCGGAGGCGCCATCCCCAGATCAAAAGAATCGATGATGTCCCTTCTGATTCCCCGGCCGGCCAGATACTTGAGTCCTTTTTCCCCGTACCGGGTATTCACCAGGCAGGAATGGAAGAAACGGGAAGCCAGATCGTTGGCTGCCATGACTTCCTTTGTTTCCTTTTCCCGGGCGATTTCCTGGGCCGATTTGGCCCGTTCCGGGACCGGGATCCCGTACTTTTCCGCCAATTGTTTCATGGCATCGAAAAAGGACAGGTTGTCCCGTTTCATCACATAGGAAAACACATCTCCCCCTGCGCCGCAGCCGAAACAGTGGTACAGCCCTCGGGCCGGATCCACCGTAAAAGAAGGTGTCTTTTCTCCGTGAAAGGGACAGCAGCCCCAGTACCGGCTGCCCTTCCGCTTCAAGTCCACGGTTTCCGAGACGATGCTTACGATGTCCGCCGCCTGGCGCACCTGCTCTTTGAAATTGGCAAATTTCTCTTTCATATCATCCATGGAACTCATCCTTATTCTTTCCTGCAATACTGTATCTATTCGACAAAAAAGAAGGAATTCCTGCTTTTACAGGAATTCCCCTTGACAGATTCAATTTTCAGGATTCATAGTCAAAGCGTTTCCGCAGATATTCCAGGATCAGGCTGGCGGTTTCTTCGATGGCCCGGTTGGACACATTGATGATCATGCAGTGGAGTTGCTGCATAATGGCCCGGGCGTATTCCAGTTCTTCCTGGATCCGGTGGATGTCCGCGTAATTGGCTCCATCGGTGAGCCCCATGGCCTTCAAGCGGGCACAGCGGATCTCATTGAGCTTGTAGGGATCGATCAGAAGGCCGATGATCCGGCTGGAAGGCACCTTGAACAGTTCCTCCGGCGGGGGGATCTCCGGCACCAGCGGGACATTGGCCACTTTCAGCTGTTTATTGGCCAGGTACATGGAAAGCGGCGTCTTGGACGTCCGGGAAACGCCGATGATGACCAGATCCGCTTTGGCCAGGCCCCAGGGATTCTTGCCGTCATCATATTTGATGGCGAATTCCACTGCCGCCACCCGTTTGAAATACTCATGGTCCAGGGCATGGATCAGACCGGGCTGGTTCTTGGGCAGCAGGCCAGAAGTCTTTTCGATGGCCTTCAGCACGGGACCCAGGATGTCCACCACTTCCACATCCAGTTCTATGGCTTTCTGGGCCACCGCTTCCCGCATTTCCGGAGAAACGATGGTGTAGCAGACAATGGCATTCTGTTCCTTGGCTTCGGTAAGGATCTTGTCGATCTGTTCCACACTCTTCACATAGGGAACCCGGATGATATCGAATTTTTCCTGGACAAACTGGCTGGTGGTGGCTTTCACCACCGATTCCGAAGTTTCTCCGATGGAATCTGAAATGGCATAGATGATCGGTGCTTTAGCTATGATAACTCCCTCCTTTTCCTTCCGCCAATTCTACCAGGAGCCGGGTAAAATTGGTCTTGGTCACCCGGCCCACCAGCTGGAGCCGCCTATGTTCCTCATCCAGAGGCCGCACCACCGGCAGGCAGTCGATTTCGTGATCCACCAGCCGCCGGGCAGCTGAGGCAGCCGGTTCTTCCGGGCTGGCCGTAACGATTTTGCTCAGCGGCGTCATCACCATGGCAATGGGCAGTTTGTGGAGATCGGACCCGGGATTGAGGGCCGCTTTCAGCAGGTCCTTCCGGGAAACGATCCCATGGAGCAGCCCTTCCGGCCCTTCCACCACAAATACCGTCCCCACATCTTCCAGGAACATGGTGATGGCTGCATCATAAGCGCTTTTGTCACTGCCCACCACAATGGGCACGGACTTGATGTCTTCCACAGTAATGGAGGACAGTTCTTCCTGCAAAAGCCCCAGGGTATTTTTCCCCGTGTAATAATACCCAACCCGGGGACGGGCATCCAGGATCCCGCTCATGGTCAGGATGGCCAGGTCCGAACGCAGGGCAGCCCGGCTGAGCCCCAGTTCCCGGGCAATGGCTTCCCCTGCCACAGGCCCCGCCTGTCGGACGATTTCCGCAATCTTTTTTTGTCTCTCGCTGAGAGGAATGGGACTCATCTCCCTTCCAATGGATTCATGGCTTCATTATAGAAGAAAAAACGTTCGGGTGCAAGAAGGGGTGCCGCACATGCAGCACCCCTGTCCATCGGTCACAGAGCAAATGCTCCTTTTACCAGGCCAATTCTTCCTCGTGGAGGTTCCGGCCCCGTCCGGTGAGTTTGTCCAAGATCAGACGCTGTTCCACCTGGGCCACCATCTTCCGGGTGAACTTCACGGCATCTGGGTTCACGGACATGCTGTCGATGCCGCTCTGGACCAAGAAAGCGGCGAACTCTGGATACACGCTAGCAGCCTGTCCGCAGAGAGATACCGTCTTGCCATCTTTATGGGCCACTTCGATCAGATGGCGGATGGCCCGTTTCACGGCCAGGTTCCGTTCATCGAACAGATGGGAGATCACGTCATTATCCCGGTCGCAGCCCAGGGTCAGCATGGTCAAATCATTGGATCCGATGGAATAGCCGTCCACGAACTGGTTGAACTGGTCCGCCAAGATGATGTTGGCAGGGATCTCCGCCATGAGCCATACCTTGAAATCCGGTCCTCTGTGGAGTCCTTCCTCCGCCATGATTTCCACCACTTTCCGGGCTTCGTCCACCGTGCGGCAGAAGGGGATCATCACGTTCAGGTTCTTCAGTCCGTATTCTTCCCGTACTTTCCGGACCGCAGCGATTTCCAGCCGGAAAGCAGCGGTGTATTTGGGATCATAATACCGGGAAGCCCCTCTCCAGCCCAAGAGAGCACTGGGTTCATGGGGTTCGAATTCTTCCCCGCCCTTTAGATCCCGGTATTCACTGGATTTGAAATCGCTGAACCGGAGGGTCACCGGCCGGGGAGCCATGGCGGCACAGACTTTCCGGAAGCCGTCTGCCAGAGCATCCACCACTTTTTCCGGATGGCCGGATTGGATCAGGTACAGGGGATGTTCATGGATGTAGGTGGTCCAGATGAATTCTTCCCGCATCAGACCGATGCCATCGCAGGGCAGGCTGCTGTATTTTTCCGCCAGGGCCGGATCGCCCAAGTTCATGTAGATCTTGGTGCCGGTGACCGGGAAGGTCTCCTGGGCCACGATTTGGGTCTGAGGTGCAGCAGCTGCAGCGGCTTTCTTCACCTGCAAGTTGCCGGCGAACACCACTCCGTTGGAAGCATCCACGGTGATTTCATCTCCAGTATGGAGCAGGCTGGTAGCTGCCGTACCCCGGCTCTTGGTCCCGACGATGCAGGGGATGCCCAATTCCCGGGAAACGATGGAGGCATGGCAGGTCATACCGCCGCTGTCCGTAACGATGGCCTGGGCTTTTTTCATGGCCGGCACCCAATCCGGAGCGGTCATTTCCGTGACCAGGATCTCCCCATCCTTGAATTCATCGATATCGGAAGGATCCTTGATCACATGGACTTTGCCATAGCCCATGCCCGGGCTGGCTGGCAGTCCTTTGACCAGTACCTTTGCACTCTTTGCATCCTGTTCTTCCATCTTTTCCTCCGCCTTCTTTTCCTTGTTTCTCCGAGACCATACGGTTTCCGGCCGAGCCTGGAGGATCCAGATCTTCCCGTCCCGTTCATCGATGCCCCATTCCATATCCATATAGCAGCCGTAATGGGCTTCGATTTTCTTGGCATATCCGGCCAGTTCCAAGATCTGCTGGTTGGTCAGGGTCTGACGCTTCCGGTCCGCTTCCGGCACCGGCACTTCTTCCGTATCCCCGCCCTTCTTCCGGACCAGCATCACATCCTGTTCATTGACGGTGGCGGAGAGGATCTTCATGTCTCCTTTGGAAACGATGTAGGTATCCGGGGTAACGATGCCGCCCACTACATATTCGCCCAAGCCCCAGGCCCCTTCGATCATGATGTTCTTATCGTCCCCGTTGGCCACGTTCACGGTGAACATGACCCCGGCGGCCTTGGAGAACACCATCATCTGGACCACGGCAGAAAGAGCCAGGGACAGATGGTCATAGCCCTGCTTTTCCCGGTAATACACGGCCCGGTCCGTAAAGCAGGAAGCATAGCATTCCTTCACCTTGGCGATTACGCTGTCGGCTCCCTGGACGTTCAGATAGGTATCCTGCTGTCCGGCAAAGCTGGCATCGGGCAGATCTTCCGCCGTAGCGCTGGAGCGGACGGCCACATAAGGCTGAGCTTCACCCACCTTGGCAGCCAGTTCCCCGTAGGCTTTCCGGATGGCATCCTGGAGATCCTGGGGCATTTCCTGTTCCATGATGGCAGCCCGCAGCTGGCCGCACACCGTACTCAGCTGTTCATTGTCCTCCACATCGGTAAGGCTGGCCAGCAGGCTGCGCATTTTTTCTTCCAGCCCGGTGGCTTTGATGAAATAGCGGTACGCGTAAGCCGTGGTGGCAAAGCCATAGGGAACCGGCACATCGGTCTTGGAAGTCATTTCTCCCAAAGAAGAAGATTTCCCTCCCACAATATCCACGTCTTTCCGTTCCAGCTGTTCGAACCACAACAAATATGCTTTGGACTTATCCATGGTATACGCTCCTTTGCTCTACGCTATTGGCGGATATTTCTTTAATATAGTGTATACTATATCACTATGATGTAGCATAATCAAGAGAAAATTTGGGGGTGTGAAAAGATTCACACCCCCAGTCGCGGGTCGCGAGTCACGGGTCGCGAGCCGTGACCGAAAAAATTATTTTATTTCTCCCGACGCTTTCGTGTGGGCGAATGCCTTGCCCACTGCTTTTTCCGCCACCAGATAAGTGTGGTTCACCGGATCCAGCACCAAAGGACGGAGTTTGGTTGGATCGATCTTTCCGTCAGTGAGGATGCTTTCATCAGCGCTGACGTTGAGGATCTCGCCTACCAGCCGTTCGCTTTCCTCATCGTAACTCTTGACCCGGCATTCCAGCACCATGGGCAGTTCGGCGATCACCGGTGCGTTTACCCGGCTGGATTTTTCCACATGGAAGCCAGCCCGGGCCACTTTATCCGGCACCTTGTTCCCGGAAACCAGCCCCAGGTAATCACAGGCCGCCAGCTGATCCGTCGTAGCCATACTCACGGTAAAGGCTCCTGTTTTCTTCAGGTTGGCCACAGTTTTGTGGGACCGGGCCAGGCAGAAGGAAATCTCCGTGTCGTTGCTGATACCGCCCCAGGCCGCATTCATCACATCCGGGACCCCGTTTTCGTCATAGGTCCCGATCATATACACCGGCTGAGGATACGTCAATGGTTTTGCGCCAAAATCTTTCCGCATGGAAATCACACTCCTTTGGTTCCATTATACCACAACTGTCACTTTTTTCGGCACAGCAGCCAAAGGAAGTAAGGAGCCCCGAAAAGAGCCGTAATGATCCCCACCCGGATTTCTCCTCCCGGCAGGACCATTTTACCCAGGGCATCGCAGAATACCAGGAACACCGCGCCCCCCAGGGCACTGAGCGGCAGCAGGGTCCGATGATCCGGGCCGGTCAGGAGCCGCAGGCTGTGGGGCACCAATAGTCCCACGAAGCCGATATTCCCTCCTGCACAGACAGCCAGTCCCATCAAGAGAGAAATCCATCCCAGGAACAATTTCCGCCAGAAAGGCGCATCCATCCCCAGGGACAGAGCCTGTTCCTCTCCCAGGCTCAGGACATTCAGCTGCCTCCCCCAAAGGCACAGGACGGCCATCACACCGGCCAGCAGCGGCAGGATCCATTTTACCTGGAGCCAGGTCCCTACTCCTAGGTTGCCCAAGGTCCAAAAAAAGTACTGGCGCATCACCGCATCCGGGGCAAAGCTCAGGAGTCCTGCCGTCAAGGCTCCGCAGAATAGGCTGACGGCCACACCGGCCAAAAGCAGCTTCACTCGGTCCGTCCCGCCACGGACACTGCCCAGGATGCCTACCACAAGAGAAGCCAGCCCTGCCCCGGCAAAGGCACCCAAGGGCAGGAACCAATAGGCCTTTTGGGGAAGACCAGTCAGCAGCAGGATCACCGCCCCCAAAGAAGCCCCGCCGGAAACCCCCAGGATGCCGGGATCTGCCAGCGGATTCCCGAAAATCCCCTGGAGGGCTGTGCCGGAAGCCCCCAGAGCCGCTCCCGTCCCCAACCCCAAAAGCAGCCGGGGGAGGCGGAGATTCCACAGGACATTCTGTTCCAAAAGGCTCCACCCTCCATGGAACGGTCCCCAAGGAGAAACTGGGACCTGCCCGCTGAACAGGGATAAGAAACAGACTGGCACCAGCAGCAGCCAGAGCACGATCCAACAGCGCTTGAACTTCATGGAGTACCCCCTTTGGCAAAGAAACAAACAAAAAAGACGTTCCCCGCCGGGAGCGTCTTTGCTTTTTATATGATGCAGTTCCATCCTCACGAGTGCATGGCCCATAGGGGATTCCTACGTATTGACCTGGTAGCGCCAACGAGAATCGAACTCGTGATTTCGCCTTGAGAGGGCGACGTCTTAGCCGCTTGACCATGGCGCCAAGATAAAAAAATGGCTCCGGGACTAGGGCTCGAACCCAGACTAGAAGATCCAGAATCTCCTGTGCTACCATTACACCATCCCGGAAGAAACAAAACATTAGGCCCCGACTACCTTTCGGGAAACTCTAATGCACTTTTGGACTTGTAAAAGTTCAAGAATCTCTTGTGTTGCTTGAATAGTATACTACACCCTTTTTCTCTCTGTCAACCTAAAAATGAAAATTTACAAAAAAATCTGTGAGGCCATATATATTCGCCCCGCATTCCTGTGAATCCCCCATAGCCCCCACAAGACACCACAGGGACAGCCAAAAGATACCTACAGGTATATTCACACAGAAAAAGAGTGACTATCACACGTAGGACAGTCACCCTTATTTCATTGTCTCCCTTCAAACTCTTTGACCCTTCTATACCACGTGTTAGGCTTCATCCCTGCTTTGGTCATGGCCTGCACTGCTGTTACCTTCCCTGCTTTCCATTCTTTGTAGGCTTCTTTGAATGTGTCATCAATAATCACCTTTGGTCTACCATAGGGCCTCTCTACAATGCCTCTCACACTTCCATATTTCGTTTCTGAGGCTCTTAAAGTATCTATAGGTATCTTTGTGTGTCCACATGAAAATAAAGGCTTTATAGAGGAAATTTAGAAGCATTATAATTGTACGATACCTCTCACACGTCCATATTTCGTTTCTGAGAGGTTTTATAGCGTTGTAGGTGTAATTCCATTCACAACAAAATAAAGTGGCTTATAAACGATTTAAACGCAAGGTGTGAAGAGTGATATAGGCTCTGTGACAATCAGAAATGAAACATGGTATGAAATATCTGGTATAGGTGGCACAGTGGCTTGTAGCCTCACTTTTTTAATTTTAATTGTGAAGTAATTGTGTCTAAAATCAAGGGTGCTTTCAGGTGGCACACATAACGGAGAAGCGTGACTAAAAGTATATATAAGTATCATTAGCTGCGCTTAGATTCCAGCGCAAGATGTGCAAGCAGTAGCAATAGGCACTATATGCACTTTAGGCACCTTCAGTACCCAAACATTACCTTCTGGTAACCATGAGTAACATATGGCCTATGTAGCACCTTTACTCCTCCTAAAGACTAACTATAGTTCATATGGTATCTCATGGAAGCAAGAAGTTACCTAAAAGTAGGCTGCCACCAAGTCCCCCTATAATAGTATTACTATTTCTTTTATTTTTTAAAAATAGAAAAAAGAAAGAGTGACCATATTCATATTGGTTAGTAGTCACTCTATCTATGTTTTTTCCTAATTATCAGAATATTCTTACTTTATTGTTTTTATCTGTTGTTTTTTATTTACATTTTCTTTATTTTAAATGTTCTGAATGTAAACACCTCCACTATAACCCCACAAGGCATAAGAAAGATTCTCTGCTGTGGTATTTGTCATTTCTTGAACTGCTTTCCATGTGTGAGTAGGAGAAATATTCAAGGCTTCCTTTAGGCTAACCTTAGTTCCTAAATAGTCACTTAGAAGCTCCTCTACTGGCTCTGTGATATCAATTAGTTCCACCTCTGGTAACAATTGGTCATACATACGATTCAGTGAACCCTGTTCCCTGTATTCACCATCCCACATAAGCCACAATCCTTCATCCCACATCATACGACTGTAAAAAGACAGCTTTCCAGTGACCATAAGTTCCTTAATGGTTTCATTGGTCATCTGATTCACACAGGTTTTAAGAAAGTTTATTCTGTTGTGGTCCCACCCCATATTCTGAGCAAATTCCTTATAGGTCATATAAGAGCCTTTACCCATAACATACTTTTCTAGGTACTCTTCCTCTGTCATTTCATGGAATGTAAGCAAGCCACACTTGGTAATTCTTTCCATAGTATTTGGTCTCCCTTCTTCTTTACAGATATTGCCATTGGTGATTATCCAGAGGATTGTATTTGTCATTCTGGACTTTCATTTCTTTGTTGGTGTATTCAACATAAATTCTTGTTGTTGATACGTCTTCATGCCCCAGTATTTGCTGTAGGGTGAATAGGTCACCACCATTTAGTAGGAAGGTCTTAGCGAACGTATGACGCCACGTGTGAGCAGATAGGCGCCTTTCTGGTATCCCTAGGCCCTTCATATGCTCTTTTAGACGCTTGAATACTGTGTCAAGCCCTGAGGCTGTTAAAGGCTTCCCTGAGAAGGTCACAAGGAACTGAGAAGTAAAAGAACTATGTTCCTGTAACACTTCTTCCCTGTCTCTGAGGTACTTCTTTAGAATACGCCTCAATGACAGCCCCAAAGGAATTTCCCTTGTCTTATCACCCTTTCCATGTAACACAACTAAGAAGCATTCCTGCAGGTGAATATCTAAGACAGACAACTTTAATAGTTCTGTCTTTCTCATACCTGTACTGAACAGAACACACATAATTGTGTAATTCCTATAACCTAAGAATGTGGTCTTATCGTAACTCTTAAGGATTGCCATTATTTCGCTTGTGGTGAATGTTCTGGCGTGTCTCTTAGAAACCTTAGGTTTCTTTAAGTGTTCCATGGGGCTGCTTTCCAGATACCCCCACGTCACCAAAAAGCTGTAAAAGACACGCAAGACAATGAACCTATCTAACACTGTGACAGGTGAAAGCCCCCTTCCTCTTAGGCTCTTAAGGTATTGTAGAATGGTGTTGTCCGTGGTCTCTGCTATGGTCTCTATATTCTTTGTCTGAGAGAGGAATAACAGATAGTCGGTCAAATGTTTACTGTAGTTCTCTAGGGTGCTACCTGCTAAATTGAGGCCAACGCAACGCCTATAGAACAGTTGCAGGGACTCTTGAAGGCTGTATTTTGGTCGCTTTTCGATAACACATACCCCCTTTTGGTCACACAGAAAGACGTTAAGAATCTAGTCTCTTGTGCTTCTATGTGTGATAGCAACGCAAAAAAGACACCTAGAACATATGTCCTAAGTGCCTTAAAGTTTCCTATTGGTTTGTAGCGGTGAGAGAAGCAAACTCGTGGCCACGCCTTGTTTCGCGACGTCTTAGTTGCTGCTTGCTTGCAAGCTGTCGACCATGGCGCCAAGATAAAAAAATGGCTCCGGGACTAGGGCTCGAACCCAGACTAGAAGATCCAGAATCTCCTGTGCTACCATTACACCATCCCGGAGTAAATACTCTTGCTCTCTCAAAGAGTACTTTTATAGTATACGGCGGAACCCTGGAAAATGCAAGGACTTTTTTTATTGGGTTGAGATTTTCTTGGTGGATGGTAAAATGGAATCAGCAATATGGCAATAACCCCTTATCTTTCCCTATAAGGAGAATCTCTATGTTTGAAAACTATCCCTACTTTCTCTTGCTGGCCGAAGAAAACAACGTGACCCGGGCAGCCGAAAAGCTCCATATCACCCATCAGGCACTGAGCCGTTATTTATCCAAACTGGAACAGGAATGCGGGGTAGCCCTCTTCCACCGGAAGCCGCAGTTTTCCCTGACTCCGGAAGGCCGGGAATTCCTTGATACCATACGCCAGGTGGAAGCCCTGGAAAACAGTCTTACCCAAGCTTTTGCAGAAAGCAAAAAGGAAAATGCAGGAATCATCCGTCTGGGAACCACGGAGGGCCGCTTCCGGATCCTGATGCCCAATCTGATTGAAGAATACAATCAGCTTTTTCCCAAAGTACAGCTGCGGGTAGCCAGTGCCAATTCCTCGCAGCTGAAGGAAATGCTGCTGAACAACCAGCTGGACATCATTATTTTGGGTGCGCCAAAAAAGCAGTCCCATTTCATCCAAAGCAAACTGCTCATGCGGGAAGTCCTTTATCTGGTCCTCAGTGACGGCATGCTGAAAAAATACTTCCCGGATACGTATCCAGCCTGTATCGATGAATTCCGCAAAGGAGCGGATCTGCGGAAATTCACCCATATTCCCTTTGCCTTCAACCTCCCCCAATACAATTCTTCCCAGATGCTGAACCGACTCCTGCAGAAACTCCAGATTACCCTGAACTGCGTCCACACCTCCAGCCATCCGGATCTCCATCATATGCTCACCACAGAAAACTACGCAGCCAGCTTCTGTCTTTCCATGTACCTTCCCAATCTGGCAAGGATCAACAGCCAGACGGATAACAAGCTCCATGCCTTCCCCATCAAAGATTTGGACGAAACGAATCCGGTCATGCTGGAATTCCGGAAAGAACGGCACTTTCCCCTTTACGGAGAAGCTCTGCTCCGCCTGATCCGAAAACAATGTACCTTTTATGTGGATTTCAATCCGGAGAACATCCTATCTTATGAAAATGAACAACAGACCTGATTCTAATCGGATCTGCTGTTCATTTTTTATTGTACTTCCAAATAGAAAACTTCTTGCACCTTTTTATTATTTAATCTTAAACTTGCAGTCGCCAGTCTCTGCCAAATCTTTCAAGTTTTGGAAAGAGATTTCTACCATGTTGGTCACCGCTTCATCAGTGTAGGAGCCCAGATGCGGAGTAATAAGGACTTTCGGATAAAGGGACTGGAGTTTGGCCAGGGTCTGGTTCGGGATTTCCCCATCTCCAAAATCCTTGCCGAAGATATCCGCTTCATCG
>ERZ791753.171-NODE-171-length-79683-cov-5.085987_pt1 | contig 79683 bp, 80 predicted proteins | sample MGYA00509951_ERZ791753 | MGnify/ENA primary metagenome ERZ791753 (study PRJEB30046, sample SAMN00792026) | human gut metagenome | study: EMG produced TPA metagenomics assembly of the A metagenome-wide association study of gut microbiota in type 2... | reverse complement strand
GAATCCACAAAGGCTTTGGCCAGGTTCAAGATACCTTGGAATCTTACTTTGATTAAATAAAGAATAAAAAATCAATCTATGAGAAAGATCTATTTACACAAAAGATTTGACAGTTTCAATCTCGTAGCCTTAACCTTTGAGACTATTCTACCGCAAATAACATCTAATATTGTAAGACTAGGATTTTGAAGGATTGGGGATATTAATGAGTTTAAGAGAAAATTTGCGAGATATTTTTAATAGTGCTAAGCCAGCAGAATCAAGGCAATTAGCTTGTGCTTTAACTTTTTGCGGTGGTTTCATTGACGCTTATACATATATACAAAGGGGACACACATTATCCGCTGGTCAAACAGGGAACGTAATATTCTTTAGTTCAGCATTGGCTGATCATAATATTCCAGGAATGATCAATCGAGCAAGTACTTTTATAGCATTCACATTGGGATTGCTACTGGTTGGTCTTTTTCATAAATATGTAAAAAGTCACTATTGGAGAGTATTTTGTTTATTTCCAATTTTAATCATCTGTGTAGTTGTTGGATTTCTGCCTAAAAGTGTACCTAATTACTATATAGTGCCAGCAATCGCTTTTGGCTTGGCCGTTCAAAATGCTTCTTTCAGCAAAATTGAAGGTATGGGGTACAACAACGTCTTTACAACTGGTAATCTAAAAAAATCTGTAGTTGCTTGGAGCGCGTTTTTCTTTGGTGCAGATAAGAGTCAACATACAGCAGCTGTTAATTACATGATGCTAACAATTTCATTTATGGTTGGAGCAATCGTTTCAGCATTGTTGCAAAAGATTTGGGTTCTTAAAACAATTTGGATTGCGGTTGTATTATTGGCAGCAATTAATTTCATATATCTTTTGGCACTTAAATCAAATAATAAATTGAATTTCAAAAATGAATAGAATATTTAAATCATCTGTCTGTAATGCAGATGATTTTTTAGTTGATCGAAGAAAAGGGATAGCAAATAGCAGAAGAAAACGCTCCTATATATCTGCGTATAATTGATATTATGTAAAGCTACAATCAAAAAATATTATGCCTAGGAAAGTTATCAATCTCAAACTACTTTTTATTAGTTTAAAGAGCTTTTTAAAATTTACTTTTCATTTCGTAATTAATAAATCCTTCAGCATTTATATTTATTTTTTACTCAAACTAATTAAAACTTGATTTTACATTACCTTTATTTCTTATTTATAATTACTCTTCACTTTTTTATTGAGTTAAAAATTTAATGCTTTTTTGCATGTTGAGATCGCAATTCTAAGGCCAAGTTCATTTATTTTGACCATTAGTTGATAATTTAATTCAATTAACTTTTATATGCGCTCTGAGTAAAAAATATATTTAATTAAAATATTCGTATCACATTACTAATTACTAAAGAGTTCATCCATTTTAAATGTTAATTTACCAGGTTATCAAAAAATGCTGATTAATATATTTACAAATATCTATAATTACTGATATCAGAACAATATTTTGATTTAAATATAATCCTAATTTGTGTGATTTAAGCTAGACATCTAATCATGATAGCTAAACCAAAATAAGGAGTATTTGCTGACAGTTTTTAGAGTCAAGAATAGGTGTGTTTCAAAGAGATTGTAATAATTTTTAAAACACACCTACTTATCAAAGTAAAAGATTTTTGTATAAAATTTAAAATGATTTCTAGCACTACATAAAACAATAATTTTAATGATAGCAAGATAAACCTCTCTCCGAAATAAAGATTTTTATTGTTAAACATCAAAATTATTGTTAATAAGTAAAAAAATATTTTCTTTTATACCTATGTTTTTCACAACTACTTTTTAGTACTTTATAAAGATTTTAAATTTAGATTTGCTGCCCTTATTATTTTCTACAATGCTCATGTTTAAATTATCTTTTCTACTCTTTTTATTTTGAGTAAATTTCATACTAAATTGTTCTTCTATATAACATAATGACTAGACTTACTGGTAATTTATCTAGCTAATATCAATTATGCATAAATTTAATGTTTTTAAACACATTTTTATAGTCTTTTTGAAGCTATTTATATCCAAAATACTACAATTTTTGACTATTTCAGCAAAAGTTTATTTAAAAATAAGAATCTGTAAGCAAATCACCAACTTTTTAAGGCTAAAAACTCAACTTGATAGCTTTTATAGAGTACTTTTATTTGTATCTCCCCTCCTCCATTGACTAGGGAGCAGGGAAAACATAAATAAAAAGCCCGAAATGACAATAAAGCAATCAAATTCAGACTTTTCTTACTAGTACTAGCAAATTTATTCAGATGAAATTATTCTCTTATGCAGTATGGAATTTGCTGACAACGAAGGCCACAATGATTACCAAAATTACTGCACCTAAAATAGATGGAACAATTGCCATACCTGCTACCTGTGGTCCCCATTCACCCAGAAGGGCTTGTCCCAATGAAGAACCAATCAAGCCAGCTAAAATATTAGCAATCCAATTCATTGATCTGCCGTGACCTGTTAAAGCCCCAGCAATCAGACCAATTACACCGCCGACAATCAATACCCAAATCCAATGTAGCATTTTGATCACCTTTGCTTTCTTGCAACATCTATATTTATAAATAATTTAATTAAGTTAAGCGCTTATTCTTAATTATTTATATTTTATAAAACGCTATAGCTTTTGTCACTAATTGTATTCTACAAAACTATTAGTCTTATGTTTTTCTTTAGCTTTTGGACATTAAAATTGATCTTCATTTTCAAAGATTATTTGCTTAAACTAATCAAAATATCAGCAATTTCATGAGGATACTCCCACTGAATGTAATGAAAAGTCCCCATTGGTATAATTTTGGATTCAGAATTTTGGTTAAAGTATTCAGATCTTTCATATTCGCTCATTCGATACTTCTCAGTAATGATTATCGTTGGAATAGAGTCATTCCATTTATCTTGATTAAACCAAAAGACATCTTTTTTCATAGCATTATTAAATGTTGGTCATCTTGATCATTGAAATGAGCTTCATTCTTTTTTATTGTTTGCCAAAAAGTCTTTGCTTCTGTTTCTGGAAATAGATCAAATATTTTTTGATGAATAAACTTTTCAGAAATAGTTTCATTTTTATTTCTTTCCAAATAAGCTTTTTCTTGTGGTGGATTTAGAATAATTTCTCGATCAGTTGGCTCTATACCTACAAAGGCTTTCAAATTTTTAACTTTATCTCTCACTTGAAATGCATATACTCCGCCAATACTATGAGCTAAGATAATAACATTCTTTGCATTCAATTTATTTATTATTTTAGCTTCATCAGTAATAGAATACGATTTTATTGATTTACCACTATAGCCAAGTGTTTAAAAAATCAGGTGCAAAAATTTCAAAGTCTTTTGGTAAATATTTAAGTACTTGGGAGAAGTTCTGAACTGTATCAAAGCTGCCGAAACAGTTTAAAAGTACAATTAATGGTTCTCCAGTTCTAAAAGCATACTCAATTTGTCCCAGCTCGGTATTTTCTTTTTGAATTTGCATTTGATATTAACTTTTCCCTTTCAGTTTTATGTCTTCATTATAGTATTTATTTCATCTTCTAAACTCAGATTACGCCTGAAGATCTTTTCTGGTAAGAACCCAATATAATCTTTTTCATTCCACCACGAGTGCACTTTTTTCACCAAAAGATGCTTCATGTCGTTCTTGATGACGTTTCATTATTTCTTCGAAAGGTATATCAAAGTAATAAGCATAAATCTGTTGATCAAATAGTTCCTGCGCTTTTTTGAACAAAGATGCATACCATTTTGCATTCAAAATTCCTTCAAGGATAACATAATCACAATTTTTATAGCCATAAATTAATAAATCTTCTGCCTGAATTACCACGTAAAATGATTAGTTTAGTCAGAGTCAACACTTTCTTCCTAGTTCAGCTTCATTTTATCTTGAGAAAAATCCACGGGATAAGCATCAGACCATTTTTCAGTAACCGAATCAATCACTTGGAAGCCAAATTTTTGATAGAGTCTTTTTGCTTTTAGATTATGCGTGAACACATCTAACTGTACTGGACGATTTAGATCTAACAACACTCTTTTCATCAATGCTGTACCAATTCCCTGACCTTGTTTGTCTGGGTCAACATACAAAAATTCTAAATGATGAGGTTTGGCTCCTACAAAACCAACTAATTTTTGACGCTCTACAGCAATGTAAATTCTACAAGATAAGAAATAATCTAGATATGGTGCATTCCTTAAAGAAACAAAAACAGCTTCTAAATTCTCATTTTTTAACTCCTGCATTCTACCTTTGTCCATTACCTGACAAAGCTGGTTAAAGTATTTTTGTTGATATAGAAAAATTTGAAAGGTCATTTTTATCTCCTAACAATTGCTTTAATTCATAAACTTCATTTCTTCTGGATTACTTTATCTATTATTGGTGCAATCAAATTCTCTTCTAAATCCATATCTACAGGATGATAGCTTTCATCAATACATTCATCCCAATATTCTAAGTGTGTTTTTTATCAATGTAACTCTCTGATTCTTCTACCGTTTGTCCGCCTTCACCTTGTAGAGAGTACCAATAAAAATAAGTATAACCATCTGAATTTTTCTCTTTAAACACATTTTCAACATACATACGCTCACCTGCCATGGTTGCTACTGTATGACTATTCAAGAAATCCATACATTCTTGAGCTTTAGTTTCTTTACCTTTTTTAATTCTAAAACGTGTTAATTCAACTTTCATTGTTCTAATATCCTAACTAATATTTTTTATTCTAAATATATTGTGTTGATCTGTTTTTCCAATTAATATCAAAATCGATCACTGGAGACCGTAAAATAGTTTGTGTAAGGATGAATAATTCCTTAAATTAATTTCTTAAAACATTAGAAAAAGGAGTTCCTTTCTCGTATGATTGGTTTGAACAAAAAACACATACAGAAAGAAGAACTCCTTCATGAATGATTTTACCAAAAATATGGCTCAAGCTCTATTCAATCAAGACAAAATAAACGATTTATTGCGCAAAGAACTCCAGCAAGCAGTTAATGACCTATTAGAGGCTGAACTGACTGCGTTTTTAGGCTATGATCCTTATGCCAGAGCTGGCTGGAATACAGGCAATTCACGCAATGATGCTTACTTTCGCAAGGTTGATACGCAATTTGGCGAGATTAAAACGAGAATTGTACCTTTCAGGCCAAGTCAATAAGTTGTTTTATTTCAAGAAAAGGAAAGAAAATGTCTGAAAAATTAATCGAAACTGTTGTTACAAAGAATGACCTGAAATTTGCTTTAAAGCATTTGGGTGCTAAATCCAGTGATGCTTATCTTGTTCATACTGCAATGAGCAAGTTGCAATATCTACCTGGCGGTAGTGAAACTATAGTTAAAGCAATAGAAGAAACTCTTGTAAATGGTACTCTGATGATGCCTTCTCAAGTTTCTATGAATTGTGATCCAGCTACTTGGGAATATCCACCAGTTCGTAAGGATTTGATTCAAGTCATCCAAGATGCAATGCCACCTTACAATGCGAAAACATCTACAACTCAAGGTCTAGGGCTTACGCCAGAATATTTCCGCAACCTACCCGATGTTATTAGAAGCAACCATCCCTAGAAAAGTGGAGACTTGTTCTGCCGCAACTGGTACTGATGATAATGGGAAGACTGTTTGGACCGAGTATAAAAATGTTGATCCTGATACCTACGATGATTTTAACGATTTAGGTCAAGCTTTTGAAAAGCAATTTTCTAATGAATAGCAAAGCCACCATAAAAGTGATCAATGTAGTTCCGTTAATTGACTTTGCTCTACAATGGTTTGAGAAAAAGGACAAACAATTCGGTAATTCAATAGATTAACACAAAAACGAGAAAGACTTGATTTCTTTCTCGTTTTTTCTTATCTTTCAAACATTTTCTATCTTGATTAGTTTAGCAATCTTAGCTACGTCAGCGTCTGTCAGAGCTTGTATCAAATTATCGTTAGTTAAAAGGATAAATAATGTATTGGCCATGATTTACGGCGTAGCATTGCAAAAATAAACGTGTGCTGCGACCGTTACCTTCTCTGAAGGGATGCATATAATTAAGCAGATCCATCAATTGAGCATAATCTTCAGCGGTCAAGTGATGTTGCTTTTGCTGCAATGACATAACATGGTTAATATCTTCTTCTGCATAGTTGAAGCGATTGTAGTCTAAGAAGGTAGTATTACCTTTGTAAAAATTGCCCTGACGATATTTACCTGCCCAATCATATAGAGGACTAAACAAAAAGGCATTTATTTTGGCAAAGGCACTAATATCTTTTATCTTAATTCCTTGATTCAGCAAGAAGAGTTCTCTTTGAGCAGTAATTTCAAACTCCTTTTTGGCTAAATCTTGTGCATCCCTAATCCCCAACTTATTAATCAACGTACCATTAGCATACAAAGTCTCTTGAATCCAGTCACTCATCGTTTTTCTCCAAAAATTTGATAATAATCCTCGCTTAAATCCGTTTCGTCATGAACAAGATCATTGATCTCTTGTTCTGTTGGCTGCCAGCCCTCTAAATGATTATTTTGCACGATAAAGCGGATCTTCTTATACAAATCTGGATCTGATATCCTTATTCCCTGAATTGTTTGTGTCTGATCATCTATTTTCAATTTTTCTTTTTTGTCCATGTTTCCACGCTTTCTATAAAACTATTATAGCAAGTAAAAAGATCCTCATGTCTTTCAAACATAAGGATCTTTCTGTATTATCTTGTTATTTCTCTTATAGCTACAACGTGCTCATCATTACTTGTTTGACCTATGCCACTCATCTTTTTATCTTTCTTAGAATAACGATAAATCGTACCTGTATCATCAATCCCTGCATTTAACGCCAGATAAGCATAGTAATGATTCTTCGTTTTAAACATGGTAAAGACAAAAATCGGATGTTGCTGTTCTTTTACCACTTGCTTGATCATTCGATCATAAATTGGACTATGAACCTGCTTTTTAAATTGATCTTTTAAAACATGTTTCTTAACGGTCAAATAAATTGAATTTGATTTTCGATTAACATGATCTATAAAGATATCACTTACATCAACAATCTCCTCATTCTTTACTTTAAATTTCTTTCCTTTATCTAATTCACCATTAACTAATAGTTTCCGATACAGAGTTTTTTCATCATTAGCAGTGTTCAACTTAAGCATAAGAATTGATGTATTACTGCTTGAATGAAAAGAAGAAAGAATCAAACCGAGCGCTGAAACAGTAAAAGCAACTAGTAACAATAGAAGAACATTTAACGGCTTAAAATATTTAATACTTTTCTTCATTCAATCTATTCTTTCACCAAGTGAATCTCTCGATCAAACAACTGACGCATCCCTTCATTGAAATTGTGTGCAATAAAGACAATAGTCGCTTTACTCTTAACTAGGTTCTTAAGAATATCCATCGTTGCATTCTGATCAATCGCACTCGTTCCCTCATCAATTAAAATAATATCGCTATTATGTACCTTAGCTCTAGCTAGAACGATCTTTTGCCGTTGACCACCTGAGATATTCAACTTGTCCAAATCAAGTTCTTCATTCAAGCCATCTTTGAACTTAGAAATATCTGTATCAAAGTCGACCTCTTTAACTGCTTGGTCCACTCTGTTATCAAGCTTCTCATTAAACATGGTAATGTTATCTTCAATTGTAGCTGGAAAGACAACTGGATTCTGTGGAATATAACCAATCTTACTTAAGTCAGGAACAATTTCCTTACCATTTTGATCCTTGTATACTACATTACCTTCACTTGGTTTTAGTTCTCCTAAGATCAATTTAAATAAAGTAGATTTTCCGGCTCCTGAATCACCAGTTAACAGAATCTTTTCACCTTGTTTAATCTGTAAGTCTGCGAAAGCTAATTTTTCTCCATTTGGGAACTGCAACTTAAGATCATGAGTTTCAATTGAAGCTGGTACAACACCTTGCTTTTCTTTTGGTACTTCAACCTTACTTGCTGATTGATCAACTTCATCAATCAACTTGGTTGTGCCTTTCATTGCACCACGTCCAGATGTAACCATATTAATACCTTGACTAAGGTAAAAACGGAAATTCCCTACAATCATCAAAGCACCAATAGTAATACTACCTTGCTTAACTAAGACACCAGCCAAAATGAACAGGATTAATCCAAACAAAGCTGAGACAATTCCATTAACAGCTTCAAGCAACTTGATATAGCCTGTTTGCTTCACGTTAGCATATTCCAATTTCTTTGAAGCATTGGCAGTGACTGAAAACAACTTAGCTCCTGCCATAAATTGTCTAATCTGTTCTAGTCCTGATAGCCAATCATTCAATGTATCTAGATAGGCTTGATTACTATCAGAAATCATCTGATTGGCTTTTTGTAGTGGTTTCTCTGTTAATTTAGGTAAAAGCAATGATACAGCTACCATTATGCAAATCACGATTAATAACTGCCAACTTAACAGAATTAAATAGATTACTACACTGATAATCAAGACAGTACCGTAAATCACACCAAACAAGTTGGTAAAGTAGTTTTCATTAATCAGCGTTAAATCATTAGTCAATCTATTCTGCATGTCTGCAACGGTGTGCTGTTTTTGATCATCATAATAATGCTTAACTATCTTGGCTCTGACTTGTTGGTTCAAATCCTGTTGTAAATAATTATCAAGATTCTGCACTATTGGCAATAAGAAATACAAAATAAGCATGATGATAAAACATACTATGGCTATTAAGATAAACTCATGCCAATTTCTTGCCAAGATTACATTCGTTAAAGTTTGAGTTAAGTAAGTACTGAAAATAGCTATAGCAGGTACTACTATTGATCCCAAGACAAATAAAGCAAATCTAAAGGGATGTATTTTAACAAACTGTTTTAAATTCATTTTTCTGTCCCTTCTTTCTTACTCTTTAATTGAATTATTTGATCGAATTTTGCCTGGAGTTTTGGAGTGAAGTTATGTGCAATTAACAAGATTGTTTGATCCGTTTGAAGTAGTTGATCGATAATCCTTTCCGTAGCAGTTTGACCAATGGCACTAGTTACCTCATCCATTAAAACAAAAGGCTGCTCATGAATTTCACTTCTAGCTAAAACCACTTTCTGTCTTTGACCACCTGATAGATTTTCCTTCTTTAAATCTACTTTAGTATCAATACCCGCTGGCATTTTAGCTAAATCAGGCTGCAATTGAACGGCTTGAGTAACTTCTTTTAGTCTATCCGTCAATTTATCATTAAACATCACAATATTATCTTTAATACTTGCGGGAAAGACAATTGGATCTTGAGGTAAATAACCTACTTTTGCTTTGTCTAAAGAAAGGGCTTGTCCGTTCTTATCAAAGAAAGCAACTTGACCAGCTTCAGGTTTAAGCTTGCCTAATAAAATCTTGAATAAAGTAGACTTACCAGTACCTGAATCACCAACTAACAGAACTTTTTGCCCCTTCTTGATTGTGAAATCAGGATAGGAGATTTCTTCTCCCTCTTTATACTTAGCCTTTAATCCAGATACAGTAACACCATAGACATCTGTTTTGTTTAAATCGGTATTCGCCATCTTTTCACGTAACTCAGCGGTTTGTTCACGTAAAGCCTTAGTTGATTTAACCTTGGTTAACGAATTCGTGATATTCCAGATGCCTGAAAAGATGGTAAAAGCAAAACTGCTTGCAACAGCGAAATCACCAAATGAAATAATATGCATTAAGAACAATACACCAGCTACAACGGACATCCCTATTTGAGATAAGGCATTACCAAACCCATTGATAATCTCAGAAATTGCTTGGTACTTATAGTTTTGCTTATTCGCCTTAACATAATGGCTGCTCGCCTTTTGCATTTGTCTGGCTAATCTACCATAAGCAGTATATCGACGTAATTCTTGCAGACCGCCTAGCCAATGTTCAATTGCATTCAGCAACTTGCTGTGTTCCTGGTTCACTTTATCCATCGCCACGGAGGTCTTTTTCTCCATTATTTTTGGTAAAGACAAAGTGATCACCGCTAAGATAGCCGTCGTTACAATCAGGATCCAGTTCATGCTTATCAGCAAGGCAATCGCGATAGTAATCTCTAATACACCACTTAAAATAGTTACCCAAGTGGCTGCGTAGTTGGTTGTAAGCAACTTAAGGTTTTCAGTTAGTTCATTCTGCATATCAGTTAGCTTTGCATCCCCCTCACCGTAGTAATGATGCATGATGTCTTGTCTAATCTGATGCAGATAATCTTGCGTTTGTCTTGTAAAAACCACCGTTGCAATTGGCAAAAGCAATGCAGTAACCACTTCTAGTATCGCCTGAATAACTTGCCAATAAATATACGCATTTAGTTTTCCGGCAGTAATTCCGTTCAAAGCGTATTTAAGAAAGTACTGCGAAAAACTACCAGAAAATGCATATAACACATATAGCGCAATGATTAAGATCGAACGCGGTATGTTACTTTTAAAAAGCTCTTTGATTGTCATAGGCTTTTCCTCCAAGATCCTTTTAAATTGCTTATAAATTTATTTATATTTTAATATTATCCCCCTGCTTTTAATTTACAACCCATTTTTACTATGTGGTCATTTTTTCTAACTAAGATGCAATTGTTTGATACTAAAGCTATGTGCTATAATGTGATCAACTTTTAAACAGGAGATGTATTCTAAGTATTTCTTCATAAAAACTTAGGTTTAAGCTTGCGGTTAAACTACTTTCTTTTAACCGTTAAGCGCTACTTACAGCTCAGCCCCAAATTCTGAAGGTTTGGGGTTTGGTTAACTACAATTGAATAGATAACTTTTCCCTGACTTTCAGAAATACTTGTTTTGTCACAGTATTATTAAAGGAATGGGAAAATGTTTAAAAGTATAAGCAGATTATTAATTGGACGTATAGCTACTAATATCGCAGATTCGTTATTCTACATAACTATTTTGTGGTACTTTAAGATTATTTTTCATTCACCAATGATTCTGTCATTGGTTTTTATTGCAGATTCGACTATCGATATGTGTGCATTCATATTTGGCCCATTGATCGATAGAGTCTACATTAAAAACTTGCTTAAATATGTAACAGTTAGTCAAATCATTTTAAGCATAGTTGCTTCAATCTTATTTCATTTTAAAAACTGGAAAACATTAACATTGGTTCTATTGCTACTAACATATATACTGTCTACCATTGGATCAACTTTAATTTATCCAGCTGAAGAAAAGATCTTGCCATCTATAGTCAATAAAAATAAATTAACTAAGGTTAATAGCTTATTTCAAGTAACTTATCGAATTTTAGATTTATTTCTTGATGCGTTGGCTACGGTGATAGTGACTTATTTTTCATTTAATAAGGCAATGGTCATCAGTGCTTTCGTTTTTACTATTGCTCTTGGCTTTTATGCAAAATTATATCTACCAAGAAACTTAATAGTATCTGAAAAAGATCATGACTACTTCACCGGTAAATATTTACAATATTTGCTTAAAGGATGGTATGTATTAAAAAATGAAGGGAGAATCTTACTTTTAATCATCCCTCTTGCAGTAACTAACTTATTCTACGGTATTGCATCAGTAGGGATGCCATATTTTTCGAGTCAATATCTAACTAAATCAGCAATCAGTTACGGTGGATTGGAACTCTTTTCTTCTATTGGTGGTTTACTAGGCAGTCTAATTGTTAGTAAGATTGATACTTTAAAACCAAACTTAGAACAACTAATTGTTATTTGTTTGGGATTAGCTGGAATTTCTGTAGTTTTGGAGGCTCTTGTTGCTAACTACATCCCTTGGCTAATACTTATCTTTGCGCTTAGCAGTGCCTTTTGGATTAGCATTATGAATATTAATTTTGAAGTGCTAATCCAAGAAAGCTTTAGTCCATGCATACTTGGTAGAATTGATACAATTAATAGTAGCATTATTAACTGTATGATTCCTATTGGATCTTTTCTAGGTGGATTGATCGTCCAACATTTTGGAGCCGGTATTGCGATCCTCTTACAAGGCTGAGCCGAGGTACTCACAGCTATATTTTATTTAATATACTTAAGATAATAAAAGAGATTGACACATCCCTAATTGGAGATTGTCAATCTCTTTTTTCTACTGGAACAATGAAAATAAACCATTCACCGAGTTATTACTACCGTTTACCGAAATTAGCTAGATTGGTAACAATAAACATGTATACTGTTAAACAACGAGGAGGAAAATTAATGAAAGTTAAGCTAAATATTAATTCAAATTTAAACGAAGAAAAAGCTGAATTTTGGATAAAAAAGATGACTACCAAAATTGAACAAATTACCAAAGAGTTAAATTCTAAACAAGATTTTCTTTGGTGTTATCAAGATAGGGATGCCTTTCAAGTCAAGTATAATGATATTTTCTTAATTCAAGTGGAAAATGAAAAAACACAAATTTACACCCAATCTGATAAGTATATCTTTAAGGGACGCTTATATCAGATTGAGAAGAATTTACCCAGCGATTTTATTATGGCTTCCAGAAGCGCCATTATTAATTATCGTAAATTAGATCATCTAAAAATGTTAGAAAACGGCAACATTGATGCAATTTTAGAGAACAAGATTGATGTTCAAATCTCTCGTAGAAAAATAAAAAACTTAAAGGAGAAACTAGGCTTATGAAACGTTTAAAAACTCTCTTACACAGTGGACTAATTGGTATTAGTATTGGCATGATTTGTTTGGCTGTAAATGTATTGCTTTCACTTAATAATCAACGTATTGGCATAGAGAAAGCCAAGTTATCATTTATATCTTTTCTTATTTGGCTTGTTGTTTCATTCTTAATTGGACTTTCTTTCAATCTGAGTAGTTGGATTTTTGATAATGATAAGTGGTCATTAAGAGAACAAATTATAATTAACTTCTTTGTCTGTTTTGTCGCTTGGATTCTATTTTATTTCTTACTTAATGATCTCAGTTACACATGGCAGTCCTTTGGAATAGCAGTACTTAATTTCGTTGTTGTATATGTAATTGCTTATGGAAGATACCTTTACAACTTATGGCTTGACATTAAACATATCAACGAGCAGTTGAAAAAGAAAGGATGATCAATATGTCTAATCTTTTAACAGTTAAAAACATTTTCAAAACATACCAAAAAGCAAATAAAAAAGCAGTTTCTAATGTTTCTTTCGAAGTGAACAGTGGCGATATTGTTGCCTTTTTAGGTCCAAATGGTGCTGGTAAAACTTCAACTCTAAAAATGATTTTAAATTTAATTAGTCCAGATCAGGGACAAATATTCTTTCAAGGTCAAGATGTTACCCATAAAAATCTGCCTCTTCTTAAAAATACCGGTGTCCTACTAGAAGGCTCCAAAAACATGTTTTGGTCCCTATCACCCATAGAAAACTTTATTTATTGGGGTGGTCAAAGAGGTCTTAACAAGAAAGAAGCGACGGAAAAAGGCTTGTTTTTATTAAAAAGATTTAATTTACTTGTAAAAAAAGATACAGTTATTACCAAACTAAGTCGTGGGATGCAGCAAATTATTGGTATCTGTTGTGCCATGATTGCGCATCCCCAGCTATTGATTCTAGATGAACCAACTTTAGGACTTGATCTAGCTTCAACTAAGATTATGACTAATATGTTAAAGCAATTAGCTTCTCATGGAATTGGTATTTTAGTTACCACTCACCAGTTAGATTTTGCACAAAAAGTAGCTAATAAAATTCTTCTAATCAATCATGGTCAGCTTGTTTTCTCAGGCAATGTTAAAGCAAGTCTTGCTAGATTGAATCAAAGAACGGTATTTGAAGTTCAGTTTTCACGCAAAATTACAACTGCTGAGAAAGAAAAAGTCATGTCCTATTGCATAGTTGGCATTTAGATATTGAATTTTAATAATAGAAATTATTAAAAGCATCCTTGAATAAGATTCATTCTCATCCAGGGATGCTTTTTTATCTACTTATTCCACAAAAACATAATCAGCGCTTTATCAACTTGAGCATTTTCATGTAGTCTCGAATGCCGCGCATTCTTACCTGTAAATTTCATCACGCGATAACTCTTAGCACGATTGCCAATAATATATTTCAAAGATAATGATGAAACGTTAGGCACTGTCCCATCAGTTTTACCGCCAATATCACCGATAATGTTTAACACTTTAACCTGATTTTTAGGATAAATTGATCTTAATTTCGCCATTTGTCTATAAGTTGCATTCATTTTATTAGGCTTGCCGTTTTTATCAAGCTTTAAATTTTGGGGTTGTCGAATATCCTCTGGAACTTCGAAATTCAATCCGGCAAAATGTCCAGCTATATTTACTATTTTATTAAGGCGTGGCATACCCTTCTTGTTTACATTATTCAACATGTAATACATGATAGAAATATTACCTAAAGAATGTCCCACCATATTAATTGATCTAATCTTATAGTTCTTCTGTAAAGCCTTAACCACATTCGTTGCATAAATGCCATGCTTTTTGAAATCTAGTTGACGATTATTTTGATAATTTACCTCACAGATTGGATTTTTAGCATTCTTCTTCCATTTTCCAATTAGTGTAACCTGTCCATTATCAGCAACTTCAGTTCTTATAACTGAGTCAGTTACGCCTGCATTTTCTGCAGCTTTTACCATATGTTCTTCCGCATGGTAAGATGAGCCGCCACCATGGAAAAATAAAGTTGCACTTCCCTTAATAGGAATTTTTTGAGCACTCGCTTGTTGATTCAAACAAGCAGAAATACAAAGCGACAGAATAAGAACTAATAGAGAAATGATTATGCGATTTCTTTTCATCTTTTTACCTAAAAAATTCATCCCCGGATTTAAATTATTCAAATTTAATTTTATTTGATCTTTCTGATCTATTGCTTACTATACCGAGCAATTGGCCTAATTTCTTTATTCCATTTTCACTATAAGTAATAATAATTAATTGTTGCTGATTTATTTTCCAGAAAGAACTAAAACAACAATAAGAATACTGAAAATGACATTCAACACCTTAGGTTTCTTACCAACTTTTTCATCACTATTTGAAGGAGTTAGTGCGGTTAGATCTAATTGCTTCCGTATTTGGCTACCAGGATATAACTGATGCTGCTGGACTAACTGAGCCTCTTTTATAATTGTTCGCCTCTATTCTTGCAAGCGCTTTTTCACTTAAATTCTATCCCCCTGAAAATAAAAGTAAACATTTATCTCAGTTTGATTGCAAAATATTTCTATACTATTACTAATTCATTAATAATCGATCTCGAATATTGCCTTTTAATACTTACCAATGTAGTCTATAATATATAAAATTTAGATATATTAAGTGAGAGATATAAATGTTAACTCTCTCCACAAATTATGGAGGAATTAATTTGATTAAAAAGAAAACTATCGTTAAATTGGCCTGCGCTACTATGTTAATGAACACCGGTATGACCATTATCCCTAGTTTTATTTCAACTTCTCAAGTGCAAGCTTCCACCACTTCTGTAGCTGCAAAGGCTTTAGGAATTGATGTAGCAAGCTACCAAAGTGCTGATCTATCCGCTCATGCAAAGGCTGGTTCACAATTTGCCATCGTTAAAGTAAGTGAAGGTACCAGCTATCGCAACCCTAAAGGTGCTAGTCAAATCAAGTCAGCAATTGCTAACGACATGATGCCAATGGGTTACCACTTTGCGACCTTTAGTTCTAATGCATCCCTGGCCAAGAAAGAAGCTCAATACGCAATTTCTTCTGCTAAGGCATTAGGTTTACCTAAGGGCTCATACCTTGCTTGTGACTACGAAACTGGTCAAGGGAATATCATTACTAATGGTAAAAGCGTCACTGCTAAAGCAATCCTTGCCTTCATGGATGAAATCAAGGCCGCTGGTTATCAACCACTTCTTTACGCTAGTTCATCAGTTTTACAAAACAATATTAATACCCCATCTATCGTAAAGAAATATCCTAACTCATTATGGGTTGCGGCATATGCTATCTCAGGTCGTGTAGATAAGCCTAACTTTAAGTACTTCCCTTCAATGGATGGTGTCGCAATTTGGCAATACACAGACAACTGGAAAGGCATGTCAACTGATGGTAACGTAGCTATCTTGCCACTATCCATCTCTGGCGCTGCTGTTTCTCAGGCACCAACCAACCCTAACACTAAACATACAGGCACTGTAATGTACAAAGCCTACGTTTACAAACAAAACGGAGAACGTACTGGTGATAGTTACAAGGCCTACAGCTCTATCACTTATTATGGTGGTAAAACTAAGCTCAAGAATGGTAAAAGTGCAATCAGAGTTGGCGAAAACAGATATGTTTTAGCAAGCAACGTTTTAGGTAACTCACGTACCTTTAAGCAAGACGCTGAAGTTTACCAAGGAGACGGTAGTTTAAACAGTAGCTGGAAGACTTACAAGAAAGGTTCCCCAGTTAAGACATACGGCCCTAAGCATTCTATTAACGGTGAAGACTACTACAGAGTTGGTAAAGACGCTTACGTTAAGGCTGAAGTGTTCAAATAATAAATACGCCAAAAATAAACTAGGAATATAAACCTAGTTTATTTTTGGCGTATTTTATTAATGATAAAATTATAGTATTAAAAGTATTGTGTTTTAGAATTTGGAGAAGAATTATGAAATTAAGGAAAAAGCTAGGTATGATATTCGGTATAGGAATATTGGCCTTAACCCTATCTTCCTGCAGCAATATTGCCAACTGGGAATTATCAATGCGTTCAAAGATTGGTGCTTTGCCTTTAACTGTATCAACCTATGATTCAAATGGACAAAAGATTGATCAGATTAAGGCAAAATCCGTCAATATTCATACCGACAAGAAGATGTCGCAGAAAGACGATAAAGGTAATGAGGGCTCTAGCGTGATTGACGTTGATTACGGACATAATAGAATGATTCATGTAGGTTCTACTTTAATCGCATATGAAGGTCTTAAAAACTATCAGGACGTCTTTAGCAAGCATACTAATATCAATGATCAAAATCATGCTGTACCAATCTTGAATACCATGTATCAAAACTTTAAAAACGATTGGTCTGGCGATTCTAAGGTTGTCATGATTAGAAGTCAATTAGGGATGCCAGTTGCAGTCTTTGCTGGTAAAAAAGTATCAATTCATAAGAGCGATATGAAGAAATCAACTCAATTTGTAATTGACGGTCATCGTCTATTCGTTTATCGTGCAGATTACACTGTTTACCCTGTAGCCAGTCTTAAGAAATAGAACTTAACATAATTAAAAATATAAAAACCATGTAGTGTATCTTGACTACATGGTTTTTATATTATTTGTTCTCCAAGCATTTATTAATAAAAAAAGAGCAAGATATACTTACTCTTTCAACCAATCTTATTCATTAACTAAAGTATTAAATGATTCGTTGGTTTCTACAATGTCACCCATTAATTGGTTAACCCAATTATTAAGTTTATCATTATCATAGTTTTCAAGGCCGCCTTCAGTATCACCGATATCAGCAATACCATTGTTAAAGTCGACCATTTCTGTAATTAACTTTTCTGCAAAAGCTTTAGTTGAACCTGCGAAATTATTTGCAAAGTTGTTAACATCGCCATAAGCATCAGTGATATCGCTAAAAGCTTCAACAGTCTTGCCAAATGTATCGCTCAAATTATCAATATCTTCTTTAGTTGGAACGGTTAATTCTTCATCCTCGTTGTTAAGTTGTTCATCTAAACGCACACCAATATCATTTAAAACCAGGTGTCCATCATATAGACGATTCAGCAACTTAATACCACTAGGATTTCTTGCTTGAAAGTTTACTTCAATTTCTTCTGTCATAATTTTCATCTCACTTATAGTTTTTTCTTTATTGTACAATTTTTAAATAAAAATTACCATTTTATGCTTGATCATTAAGAGCAAACAGCTTAGAATATGCTATTGAAAGCTGTATTGTACTATACAACCTTCAAACTATTTACAGTATTGCGTAATTTGCTACAGGCAAGTTAACCATATTGGAATAGCTAATCAATGTTTGCCACAACTGGCATGCTAAGATAGCGTTGCTGGTATCCCAGTTGTGGTAAAATGATTTCCTGATTTGCCTTTTTTTATAAATAATGCTTTATGATGATTACTAAAGATAATTGTTGTCGGTATTAGGAATAAAGAAGTTGAATTAGTGTTTAAAAACACCTATCTGATTAGATAGGTGTTTTTATTTTTATGATATAATTTTTAATGAAACATTTGTTTGCAAAGGAGTAACTTATGGAAACTGCTAAATATCTTGAACGAATTCAAATTGAATTAGATAAAATGCCAGACTATGTTAAACAGTACAATCTTGGCACCAATCATTCATTAACTACTACTTATCAATATTTAACGGAAATTCGTCGCTTCTTAAGTTGGCTGCGTAAAGAAGGTATCTCTAATGCTCCTGATAATAAACACGTTACAACGGATACATTAGCCTTATTACGGCGCAATGATGTAATGCTCTATATAGATTACTTAGGCCATACTAAAAACAAACAAGGTCATTTAAATTCCCCAACTACGATTAATCGTTCAATCAACGCATTAAGGTCTCTCTTTAAGTTTTTAACGATTACTGCTGATAACAACAATGGGATGCCCTATTTTGATCGTAATGTGATGCTTAAAATTAATTCTTTGAATGATACTAAGACACTTAACTATCGTGCTCACGTATTAGCATCGCATATGTACACTGGAAATCTAAAATTTGAATTTCTAAAGTTCATCGATCATGATTACGAAAATAAATGCAATAAGCAGGCCAAGCCTGGATTCAAAATGAATAAAGAAAGAGACATGGCTATTATTGCTTTAATCTTAGGCACTGGCATACGTGTTTCTGAATGCGCCGGCGTGGATTTACAAGATCTTAATTTAAAAGATGCTGTTTTAGACGTAACACGTAAAGGTGGGCAAAAAGATAGTGTGCCTATTGCGGAATGGACCTTAGACTATATCCAAAAATATAAGAATATTCGAATGAAGCGCTATTCTGCTGATCAAAAAGAAACAGCTTTTTTCTTAACTAGATGGCACAATCAAACTAGAAGAATCACTACAAATGCCATTGAAAAAATGGTCAATAAATATTCTGCTGCATTTGGTCACCCGCTTACGCCACATAAATTACGTCATACTTTAGCTTCAGAGTTATATGAAGTAACCAAAGACCAAGTATTAGTGGCTCAGCAACTGGGGCAAAAAGGAACTACAGCGACAGACTTATATACACATGTTGATCAAAAAGTGCAAAGAGCTGCGTTAAATAAGATCTCTGATGAAGATTTGAATCATAAGTAGTGATAATATATTTATTATTGTAAAATATCAATATTTAACCGAGCAATAACATTTGAGTTATTGATTTTGTAAAAGATACTCATAATAAAATTATTATTATGAGTGATGAACTAGCAATTATATTTTTATTATTACCTATAGATACAAAAAAGGAGTGAAGAGACAAATCTTCACTCCTTTTGCATTTAATTATTTAAGTCTAATTTATCAATATCTACCATCCAGGCAATGGCAATTGACTTCTCACCCAAGTGAGTTGCAATTACTGGACTAAACTCTGCTACGTCAACAGGTTTATCAGGGAAATTATCAATTATGAATTGTTTAATTTCTTCTGCTTGCTTTAGATCGTTTGAATGGAATACAAACAGACGAAGCTTATCCTTATATGGTAAGTCTGCTGTTTTCTTTAATGCAAGCTTCTCTACTTTAGATACAGCACGTTTTAAAGATCTAATCTTATCAAATGCAACAATTTTTCCTTCATCATTAAAGGTCAACAAAGGCTTAATTTGAAGCATTGTACCAATAAACGCACTTGCATTGCTTAATCGTCCACCACGACTAAGATTCTTCAAATCATCAACAACGAATAATTCGTCAATGGTTTCTCTAATTTCATCAAGCTTCTTTAGAATGTCTTCTGGTTCCATACCATTCTTGATCATTCTTGCAGCAGCTAATACCAAATAGCCTTGCAATCTTACAGTCATCTTAGAATCATATGGATACAAGTTATATTCAGGATTATTATGTGCCATGTTAACTAGATTTGGGTAAAATCCTGAAATTCCGCTTGATAATGCAATAGCAATGATTGCTTCATAGCCTTCACTGTGCAACTTATTGCATAGTCCAATCATTTCACCCATGCTAGGTTGCGAAGTTTTTGGAAAAGCAGCACCTTGTCTTTGTATTTCAAAAAGTTGTGCGGAGGTAATATTTACGCCTTCCAAGTATTCCTTATCGCCGACAATTACAGGGATAGGTACTACGGTTATATTATTATCGCTAACTTCTTGTTTGGTTAAGACACTAGTACTGTCAGTAACTAATGCAATTTTCAATTTATTAACCCTTCCCATTTATTAAATTCAATGCTTAATACAGAAAATTATAGCATAAAAGCATTGAATTACGCACCCTATTCTGTCTTTTCAAGGGATGCAGATGTTTGGGCAATTTCATTTAATTGCTTGATAAATAAAGTTGAGGCATCTTGATCAAGATAGACAAACAAGCTCTTTTCTATTTCAGCAAGCACGTCTTTTAACTCTTTTACCTTTTTTATTCCTTCATCATTAAGACTAACAATTTTGCTAGAGTCTTTTTCTGAGCGCGCGATCTTTATATAATTTTGCGTCTTTTTTTGTTGTAATTGACGACTCAAAGTAGACAAAGAAATATTTAAAGCTTCAGCTAGTTTTCCCATTGCCAAAGCTTGATTATGAGTTTCATCAAAATACAATAGAATTCTTGTTTGTGAAATATTTAAGCCACATTTGTGATTTATTTCCTTTTTAATTTGATCTGCGATCGTACTAAAAAATAATACATCCATATATATGTCCTTTTTCCAAAAAGTAGTGTTTGCTATAGTTGTATTTTATCATTTAATGGGTACTTTGATAATACTATTTGAGGACAAACTTTCAGATTCCAGCTTTAAGCACTGCGTGAAACAATATGCCATTAATTTCATTTTAATATTTGTGAAACATATTATACATAAGTTTATACTTATGCATTAGATTTAATTAATGTTAGGCTGGAACAGTAATATTTTAGAAATAGCTAAATTACTGTTATAATATTAGACGTATTTTGAGGTGATATATATGGCATTTGATGGATTATTTATCCATAGTTTATTACAAGACTTGACTCCTACCCTAGTAGACAGTCGCTTATCAAAAATTTATCAACCATTTGATCAAGACCTAGTTTTAATTTTCAGAAAAAATAGAAAGAATTATCAATTCTTAATTTCAGCTAATGCACAATATCCAAGAATGTATTTAACTGATCAATCAATTGCTAATCCAGATAAAGCTCCTATTTTTGTAATGGTGCTGAGAAAGTACTTAGAAGGTTCAGTTTTACAATCTATCGAGCAAGTAGGTTTAAATCGTATCGTGAACTTCCATTTTAGCAATCGAAATGAACTTGGTGACCAAGTAAAACTTGTTCTTTCAGTTGAATTAATGGGTCGACACAGTAATGTCATTCTTTATGATCAACAAAACAATCATATTATCGACTTATTGAAGCGAATCAATCCGGATGAAAACAGAGCTCGCATTCTTTTGCCAAAAGCAAAATATGAATTACCTCCTCTAAAGCCGGGCTTAAATGGACTAACTTTATCTGAAAATGAATTCAAGCAATTGAGTTCCAAATACCAACCTGATGAGTTGGCTAAACAAATGGATGGTTTAGATCGAGACGATCGCAATGAATTAATTGGCTATCTTGAAGATGATTACAGCTATTCATCCTTTAAGACGTTTTTTGATCAATTCAATAATCCACGTGCTTTTGTTTTAAAAACTCCTAGAAACAAGAGAAAGATTTTTTGTTATCTTCCTTATCATTTGGATCTTGAAAAAGAAAGTTCTAATCCTGATCTAAATAAAGGACTAGATGACTTTTACGAATATCAAGCAACGCGTGATTGGGTAAAGCAACGTGCCAGTCAGGTAGAACAAGTTGTCAAAAACGAGCAAAAGAAGCTAAGTAAAAAAGTCAAAAAATTAGAGAAGCAACTCGATTTAGCTGAAAACTCTGAAGGCTACCGAATCAAAGGTGAAATCTTAAATGCAAACTTGTCTCAAGTCAAACCTGGAATGACCAAAATATCATTACCTAACTACTATGAGAACAATGTACCAATAGAGATCAAACTTGATCCCGCCCTTTCCCCTGCTCGTAATGCTCAAAAATACTTTACTCGTTATAAGAAATTAAGAGATTCCATTAAGCACGTTAATGAGCAGATCAAAATTGCCAAAGGAAATTTGCGCTACTTTGATTCTATTCAAACAGCAATTGATAATGCTGATCCACAAGATATCGATCAAATTAATGACGAATTAATCAATCAAGGCTATATCCGTAAACAAAAGAAAAACAAGCGTCGCAAGAAGATTACTGAACGTAATTTGAATGAGTTTAAACTCTCATCAGGTAAGCACGTCTTAGTTGGTAAGAACAACTACCAAAATGATTGGTTAACTTTAAAGAAGGCTAACAAGTCTGATTACTGGTTCCATGTTAAAAACATGCCTGGTTCTCACGTAATCTTGCGTGATGATCAACCAACTGACCAAGATATTAAGGAAGCAGCAGAAATTGCGGCTTTCTTCTCCAAAGGAAAAGATTCAGCCCATGTCCAAGTCGATTATGTTCAAGATAAACGGGTCAAGAAGCCAAACGGTGCTAAACCTGGTTTTGTAATTTATACAGGTCAAAATTCGATCGAGGTTACTCCTCATGAAGATGAGATAATGGCTAAGAAAGTCGAGAAAAAATAAAAAGGACATGCTTAAAAGCATATCCTTCAACATATAAGCAAGATCTATCTAGATCTTGCTTTTTTATTATTCAAATTAAATTGGTTGAGTTGTTAAAGCTAAGGACTCTAAAACATCCAAAATCAATTCTGCTGTTTCGATACTAGAAAAGACTGGAATATGTGTGTTCAAAGCTTGATCTCTAATTCGTAACGCATCTTCGCTTGCTGCATCAGATAAGTTAGTAATATTGACAACCATTACAATTTTATGTTGGCGAATCTTATCCAGCAACTTACGTGGATCATCATGAACTTTTTCAACTACTCCAGTTGTAATACCGGCTTCCGCAAACATGTTAGCAGTACCTTCAGTTGCAATCAGCTTGAAGCCCAGTCTATCAAATCTGCGTGCCAGCTTAGTAACTCTCTCCTTATCCTCATCTCTAACAGAAATAAAGATAGTACCATAACTAGGAATATGTAAATCACTTGCTTCATATCCCTTATACAAAGCTTTAGCCAAATGAGTGTCTCGACCCATTACGGAACCGGAAGATTTCATATTTGAATCAAAAGTATTACCACTACTATAGTTCAAAAATGAAAAGACAGGCATTTTAATATGAATAAAATCGCTGGTCTTCCATAATCCATTTGGATAACCCATCTCATTTAAGTTTTTGCCGATTAAAACTTCTGTTGCGCATGCAGTAATATCTTTATTTAAAGACTTGGACAAAAATGCCACGTTATGTCCTGCGTAAGGCTTAATCTGCAATAAATATAAATTATCCCCTACAAATAAGTAGTGCAAATTGAAAATTCCTCGTGTTTTCATTTGCTTGATTAACTTGATAGATTCTTTTTCAATCTTATCTTGTTGCTCAAGGGATAAATTCTGTGGCTTAATAACTGCAATAGAATCTGACGCATGTGAACCTGTCTGTTCCAAGTGTTCGATAATACCCGGAAGCGTGACATTTTCACCATCTGAAATTGCAGTTACTTCATATTTATTTCCTTCAATGAAACGAGAAACTAAAATCTTATCAAGCTGATTTTCGTTTAAATACTTTTCAATCGCAGGAACATCATAGACAACAGCAGATTTTTGTTTGATTTCTTTGTTCATTCCACCAATTAAGATTGGAAAGCCATATTCATTTGCAAAGGCAAACACATCATCTGGATTGTCTGTATTTAATGATGGAACTCGTTTTAAATTAGCAATCTCTTGATTCAATAAATTAGCAATCTTATCACGAGGATCAGAAGCTGGATCTTGACCAATTACATGTAAGCCACATTCTTCTAATTTTTTACTTAATACGCTTATTCTTTTACCAGAAAACTGCAACAAGACATCAGTGATTTTTTCTTTTCTAGTAATAGTCAAAATGTTCTCTAGCGTGATTGATTCAAAATAAACTCGATCTACATCTTTATTTCTTGAAGAAACAGATTCATCATTGTTAGAAAGTAATACTGTAACATAGCCATTCTTATGTAAAGTTTTTGCGGCATGAGCAATCATATAGTCGAATTCACTGGTAACTGAAACTTGTAACGGCAACATTCCCAAAATTAGAATCTTTTTCTTAGCATCCAAGGCATGAGCTTCGTTTTGAACATTATAAGCACTGTAGTAGGCACATACATTGGGCTTATAAACACCTGCTGAGCCATCGATCTTAAGGAAAGATGGTTTCAGATTAAAGCGATCGATTATTCGATGAATATCATCTACAGAGCGATCCAAAATCTTAGCTAACAATGGATTGAAAAAGCCATATACCTTAGCTTCTTCAATTAAATCCGTAGAAAGACGATCCTTATTTTCGTAAAGCCTTTGACCTATTTCAATAATATGCAGTAACTTTTGATAATAAATGGGATGCAAGTGCGTAATCTCTTGCAATTTTGCATACGGAATGCCTTGATTAATTGCAGCAAGCAGATTGATTAAATGCAATTCGTTGGGATGCATAATGTCATCCATTATCTCATCACTAGATTTATGAGTCTCTTTAATAAATGCATTCCAACCAAGCTCTAGATTGATCGTGGCATCAATTGCCTTTAAAAAGGCAGTTTCAAAATTGCGACCAACACCCATTGCTTCCCCACTGGCTTGCATTCGGTTGCTTAACTCATAATGGTTATAACCAGATTCCGCAAATGACCAATATGGCATCTTTATTGCGACAGCATCAAGCGTTGGTTCAATTGCCGCATTCAAGCCGGATAAAGGATCAGTAATTTCATTTAACCGATAACCGATAGCCACTTTACTTACGATATAACCAACATCATATAATCCAATTCGTTGTGCCCAAACTGAACTACGTGTTAAACGAGGACGAATAGTTAATAATTTAGACTTGATTTGAGTACCATGATGCTTTATCGCAAAATGAAAACTAGCAAAGCCTACTAAATCTAACTTATCAGTAATTCTTTTGATTTCTTCACGCAATTCTTGAATATGATCGTTATTCAAGGTTAAAGAAGGCATTACTACAGCCGAGTCACCCGAATTAATAGCAACTGATTCAACCGATCCGGCAAAATTGATAAACACTAAATTGCCGTCTTTATCTCGAATGACATCGACAATTATTTTTTCCCATGCGGAAAGATCTTCAATTAAGCGATAGTTCTTCCAAGTAAAGTTGTCGTTTTGACTCTCGTTCTTAAAGTAAGCAATCAATGCTACAGGATCTTTGAATCTGAGATGTTCATTATGAACAAAACGATTATATTTTGTTACTAAAACTGGAAAGGCAATTCTTTGCTTTAACTCTTCCGGAGTAATATTTAGATTATCCGGAATTCTTTGATTTAATTCCCAAGACTTACTGGTTTTGACCCCTAATTTTTCTAGGAAATCAGTTCTCTTCTGTTGATCACCCATTTGCAGAGTTTTGGAATTTAGAGTCAATAATTGGATCCCCATTTGTTCCAAAATGCCATCTTGCAATAATTTATGAGCAACTTTTAATCCATTAGTTGAACCATAAGCCGTAATGATGGCATCGGGTTCTTCCATTCTTAAAATTCGCTTTAAGAAATCCAAAGTCATTGGCTCAAGGTAAACAGTAATGTCTGGTCTTTTATCAGTAGAAATAGTAGCTGGATTAGGATTAACTAAAACAACTTGAATGCCTTCTTCCGTGAGTGCATCAATTGCTTCAGTTGCCATAAGGTCCATTTCGGCTACACTTCCAATTAAAGTAGGTCCTGAGCCGATAATTAATACTTTATCTAGGTCGTTTTCTAATGGCATAATCTACTCCATCATTTGTACAAAATAATCAAAAATTTCATCTGCATCATGAGTTCCTGGTGCACCTTCAGGATTGAAAGCAGTGGCAATCAGTTTATCTTTAGTATTCCAAAAGCCGGCCATTAATTCACTGTGAAGGTCAAAGTACTCACGATTCATGTTCATTTTAATACTATCAGGTAAAACCAATTGATCAATATTCATTGAAGTTTGCCAAATAGTATTAGTATTTTGTTCAATTACCGGATAATTGATTCCATTAAATTCTTGCGGTAGATCCACTAATTCAAAATCCAAATAATCACTTAGTGCTAAGAAACCTAATCCAATACCTAAGATTGGATATTTACCATAGAATTTATCCAAAATTGAACTAAGCTGATTGATAGCCTCGTCAGGCTTACCTGGTCCATTCGAAATAATAATTCCTTCAGGTCTTAGGTTTTCAATATCGGCAGCACTAACGTTATAAGGTAAAACAGTAGCGTTTACTTTTCTTAAGGACAAAGCCCTTAACATTGAGTGCTTTAGTCCCAAATCAATTACCGCCACAGTTTTACCTACGTTGGGGGATGCATAAGCATTTTTAGTTGAGACCATAGCCGATTTATTTTTAGGTAACACCAATGCCTTAATTTGATCAAAAGCGTGTTCATCATTGGTATCCATAATAGAAGCTTTAATTGTTCCTTCTTCCATCAGACGATGAACTAATGCACGAGTATCTACCTTAAAAATAGCTGGGATCTTCTTCTCCTTTAAAAATGAACTCAAATCTTCAAAGTTTTCACTATCAGAAATGTTTAAGGCAATATCATTGGCAATAATTCCTTTGACGGTTGGATCAATACTTTCATAGTCGATAGCGTTAATCCCATTATTACCAATCATAGGAGAAGTAAATACTAAAATTTTTCCAGCATTAGTGGGATCGGTTAAGGCTTCTTGGTAACCAAAATTGGTAGTTTGAATTGCCAATTCACCGGTAGAAATAATATTGGCGCCTATCCCCTCACCTGGGAAAGAACTGCCATCTTCCAAAATCAAATAACGCTTCATTTTATCACTTGTTTTTTTCTAATTGAGCTAATGTTTCTTGAAAAATCTGAGGTGGTTCGACAGAAAATTCCATCCATTTACCAGTTCTAGGATGTTTAAAGCCTAAAACTTTGGCATGTAAAAATTGACCGTTACCTTTTAACGTTTTTCTTGGTCCATATAATGGATCACCTGCCACTGCGTGACCAATATAGTCAAGATGCACTCTAATTTGATGAGTACGTCCTGTCTCAAGTTGACATTCGATTAAACTATATCCTTTAAACTGCTTTAAAACCTTAAAGTGGGTAATTGCCTTCTTACCTCTTTCAACAACGGCCATCTTCTTACGATCATATGGATTACGACCAATTGGTGCATCAATGGTCCCATTTTCTTCACTAAAATTGCCATGAACAATTGCCCAATAAATTCGTTTGTTAGTTTTATGGGCTAATTGATCCTCTAATGATTCACGAGCCTTGGCATTTTTAGCAATCATCAAAAGACCAGAAGTATCTTTATCGATTCTATGGACAATTCCAGGTCTAAACCCTTCAGGAGACTTCGCTAAATCTTTTGTATGATACAAAAGTGCATTAACCAATGTATGATCTGAATGACCTGGTGCGGGATGCACTACCATGCCCTGAGGTTTATTAACCACAATCACATCGTCATCTTCATAAACAATATCAAGTGGGATATCTTCGGGAACAACATCCAATGGTTTTACCGCTGGAACATTAACTTCAATTTGATCCCCTGCTTGTACCTTATAGGAAACTTTCTCCTTCTTTTGGTTGACTAGGATATTGTCATCTTGAATCAATTCTTTAACTCTGGTTCTTGATAAATCTGGTATCTGTTCTGAAACAAATTTATCTAAACGACCATGTTCATCTTTTACTTCAAGTAGATATTTTTTAGGCATTCTCGTCTTCCTTATCTGCAAAAACAATTAAGTAAATGAAAATAATGATCACGCCTACAGTAATCGCACTGTCTGCAATATTAAAAATATTGAAGTGAATGAAGTCTAATTGAAGCATATCAATCACATATTTCAAGTGAATTCTATCGATAAAATTACCAATGATTCCACCTAAAACTAAGGATAAACCAACATCAAACAATGCGTTCTTATATTTCTTATTAAAAAGGAAATACAAGCAAACAGCAATTGCGACAACACTAATGAAATAAAAGAGCCACATTTGACCCGTCAAAATATTCCAAGCAGCACCATTATTTTGCAAGTAATTAAAGGAAAGGATGCCTGGAATAACTTGATGAACTTCACCTATTGTGTAATTAGCTACAATATAACTTTTTAGCCCTTGATCGGCTAAAATTACGAATAACGAAATTAATAAATATAAAAACTGCATTTTTAGAACAATCCGCCGATTTTACCATTATTGTCTACATCGATATCAAGAGCTGCTGGATGTTTAGGCAAACCTGGCATATCTAATACATGACCTGTAGTAACTACGATAAAGCGTGCACCGTTTTTCAAGCTTACACCTTTAACATGTAAATTAAAATCTGTTGGTGCACCCAACTTTTTCTTATCATCACTAAATGAATATTGCGTCTTGGCAATGATGACAGGAAGCTTGTCTTTACCTAAATCATGCAAAGCTTGAATTTGTTTTTTAGCTTTTTCTGAGTATTCAACTCCTGTAGCATGATAAATCTTAGTAGCTACCTTTTTGATCTTGGTCTTAACGTCATCATCATCGTCATAAGTTGGGGTTAAGTCTGCTTTACCTGAATCTGCTAAAGCTACAACTTCTTCAGCTGCTTTCACGCCACCTTTTGAACCATCATCATGATAGTTAACAACTTCTGCTTTAATACCTTGCTCTTCAACAAGTTCCTTTAAGAGATTTAATTCTGATTCAGTATCAGTATCAAAGTGATTAATTAAAACCATGACTGGAACATTATATGAACGCATATTATTCATGTGGCGTTCCAAATTCTTAAAGCCTTCTTTTAATGCATCTAAGTTTTCTTCGTCTAAGTGATCAGTTGAACCTAGAACTTGATATTTAAGTGCACGTACTGTGGCTACAACAACGGCAGCATCAGGCTTTTTATCTAAGTGCTTGGAAACAAAGTCCATAAACTTTTGTCCACCTAAGTCACTACCAAATCCTGCTTCAGTTAAAACGTAATCGCTTAAGTGCATTGCCAAGTTAGTAGCAATTACAGAGTTGGCACCATGAGCAATATTAGCAAATGGTCCGCCATGCACCAAGGCTGGAGTATGTTCAAGAGTTTGAACCAAGTTTGGCTTTAAAGCATTAGATAAAAGAGCTGCAATTGCTCCTTGGAAACCAAGTTGTTTTACGTAAACTGGTTGATCATCCTTGGTATATCCAACAAGCATATCGCCGATTCTTGCTTTAAGATCATCAATATCATTTGCCAAACACAAAATAGCCATTAATTCATTAGCTACAGTAATTGCAAAACTAGATTGGTGTTCAACTCCATTAAATTTGGAGCCTTCACCAACAGTAATTTTTCTCAAAGCACGGTCGTTAACATCAAGACCACGTTTTAACAATATACGATCAGGATCAATATCAAGGCTATTGTCTTGGTAAATATAGTTATCAACTAAGGCAGCTAAAGTATCGATTGCGGCAGTCAAGGCATGCATGTCACCAGTAAAATGCAAATTGATGTCTTCCATTGGAATAATTTGCGCCATACCACCACCAGTAGCACCACCTTTAAGACCAAAAACAGGACCCATTGAAGGTTCACGCAATGCAATCATCGTATTTTTATGTAATTGATTCTTGATAGCGTCTCCTAAGCCAATAGTGATTGTAGATTTTCCTTCTCCTGCTGGAGTTGGAGAAATAGAAGTTACCAAAATCAACTTACCTAAGTGTTTATTTTGGCGAATTCGATTGATTGCTGACCAACTGATCTTAGCCTTATCGTAACCGTATGGTTCAAGATCTTCTTTCTTTAAATCAACCTCAGCAGCAATTTCATTGATTGGTAATTCATTTGTTTCTTGTGCGATTTCAATATCTGACTTCATTAAGTTAACTCTTCTTTCTTGAAATTACTAAAATAGAATAGTTTTGAACTTCGCCCTTTAACTGATAAATTTGAAAAATACGCCACTGAGCACGTAAAGTAGGCTGGTTGACCTTCATTTTTGTACGATATGGCAATTTCAAGATAAATTGATCATTGCTTTTAGCTACATAAGAAAATACCCATGTATAAATCAGTAAGATTGTAAAAATAATTCCAACTACTATTCCAGAAATACTAATTGCCTTATTCCCCTCATAGCCAAGAATCATAGCTATAAAAAGAATAATTAAGAGCCATGAATAATAAATTATTCCAGCAAGCCCTAAAAATATCAAATGCTGTTTAGATTTTAAAATTTAGATCACGCCCTGTTTATCATTTATTCTTATTGTAACAAATATAGCTAAAATAAGAGAGTATGTTTTAAAACATACTCTCTTTATTTAATATCTGATTTTTACTTGTAAATTAGTGTGGTCACTAGTATCATACAAGGTTTCCAAATAAAGTCGAAACTCCGGATGGTGTTTAATCAGGGTTTGATATGCCTCCGATGAATGAATTTTATTTAACTCACTGACTTTTAAGTGATTATGTCCATTAAAGAAGTGGTAGTTCATCCAACCGAATAATTTTCCCATCTCTCGAACCAAATCTATATCATCATGATACTTATTCAATTCGCTTTGCATCATATCTGCGGAAATACTTCCCAGTTGCAAGTTTTTTAAATACTTATGGAAATGCACCAAAGTATAATCTTGTTTTTCTTTTTCAGTCAGGTACCGCGTCATATCAAAGTTTCTTCTAATATAAGTAATATGACGAGAATGCACACGCACTACTCCGTATCCTTGGTCGTTAGAACAAAAACTAGAAGTGACAATTTCGGTTGTTGGCGTCGTGCCTTGAGGCCCCATAATATTTTGCGCATGAATATGTCCTGAAAAAGCCAGTTTGACATTATATCTTGCACAAAGACGACGTAATTCAATTGCATCATCAACTACATAACCTTTGTTTACTGCTGGATTGTGGGCATACAGATTATGGTGCATGAAAAGAATAGGGCGCAAGTCATGCTCCTGCGCATAACGAAATTGCTTTTCTATCCACTTTAACTGCTGTTTACCAATCATTCCATGAGTATGAGGAGCTTCCGTTGTCTCTTCTCTGCCATAAATATTAGAATCAGCTAACACTAAGAAATATTGTGGATTTAATTGAACACTGTATGCCAAAGAGCTGTCATCTTCATCGGTAGCTTCACGATATGATTTATCGAAAATCGAACGCCAGAACATAGGACTAATTTCACCGGCATAAAATTGCTTTTTACCACGAAACTCTCTAGCCCAACCGTCAAAAACATCGTGATTACCAGGTAAAACTAAAACCTTGGTCTTTTTTAATGGTTTAAAAATCTCTGCAAATCTTTCTGCGGAAACTCTTTCCCCGTTAAAAGTTAAATCACCTGTCACAATTATTGCAGCAGGATTCTTTCTTTGAGCCATACGCATAAAAGCAGATAGAGCCGTTTCTTGATAGTAGAGATCCTTACCTTGACTCGTTTTTTGCATACGAGAGAAAGCTTGACCTTCATCATGCAAACTATCCGCAATCAAATGGGTATCTGAAATTACCCAAAATTCTGTGTTCAGATCTTTCGTAATCATGTTTACCTTCTATTAGCCCAATATTGGTAGAAATCTACTCTTAAGTTACCGTTGAACAACTTACGCTTCTTTGTAGCCTTTGCACCAAAACACTTTTCAAAATTAGGATCAGCAGTTAGGTAGTATTGACTAAATGAATCTAATGGACGCAATACTTCTCCCATTTGCTTATAAAGTTCTTCTGCTGATTCGCGATCCTTAAGTCGCTTACCATATGGTGGGTTGGCAATGATAATGCCGTTTTCCAAATCAGTAGTAAAGTCTTTTACTGCAACCTGCTTAAAACGAATATCTTGTAATACCCCTGCATTATGTGCATTTAATTTAGCAATTTCTAGCACTGATTGGTCAATATCACTAGCCAAAATCGGTGCTTCTAATGGCTTAACTTCTGTCTTAGCTTTAGCCAAAGCTGCTTTATGCAAATTAGCATCAAACCAGTCAAAACCATCAAAAGCAAACTTACGCCACGTACCTGGGGCAATGTTCTTAGCGATTAAAGCTGCTTCAATTGCTAAAGTACCAGAACCGGTCATTGGATCAATCAATGGGTGCGTACCATTATATGGTGTTAATCTTAACAAACCTGCCGCGAAGTTTTCCTTTAAAGGTGCGCCACCGTGTTCAACACGATAACCACGTTTAAATAAACTTGCGCCGGTGGTGTCTAATGATAAGCGAGCGATATTCTTGTAAATATGCACATCTAAAGGATATTCATTACCACTTTCTGGCAAAAAGCCGCGTCGGTGATATTGATCAACCATTTTGTTAACAATCGCTTTTTTGACAATTGATTGCACATCTGGCTCTGAGTGAAGCTTAGACTTAACTGCTCGTCCTTGGACAGGAAATTTAGCATCAACTGGCAACAATTCTGCCCAATCATAATCATATGTTTCGTTGAATAAAGTATCAAAATCAGTTGCTCTAAACTCTTTAAGCAAGATCTTGACTCTATCAGCAGTTCTCAACCATAAATTAGTTTTAACAATATCTTCTTGCGTTCCCTTAAAAAATACACGACCATTTTCAACACGAGTCTTATAACCCATGCCTTGTAGTTCTTTATTGACGACGCTTTCAAAACCGGCGCCCATTGTTGCGTAAAGTTGATATTCTTTCATTATTACTCTTTCATTTATTTATTATCAAAATAAAAAGAGCTGGACCAAAAGCCCAACTCTGCCGGTGTGAATCTCTATAAGCCACGTTTTGTTCCAGTAATTTTTGGCGAAATTACCTTCAGTAGTCATCTATCTTTATTGCAAAGCAACAACTCGGTCTTTAGTTCAATTTCTTAGACCGAAGCTCCCCCACCAAATTTGGGTTTCACGCTCGCAGGGTTTACCTCGTTCCACCAAGATCATTTCTGACCTTGCTTCGTCACTGTGGCACTTTCCAGGATAGTAATGCATGTCATAAGATTTAGCACTTTTTCCGCCGTAAAAGTCAAAAGACTTTTCTCCAGCTTATTAGGCTGAATACGAACACTACAAGCATCGCAGCTTGTGCGTGCGTGGACTTTCCTCAACTAACATCAGTTAGCCGCGCCTACTCGAAATTCACACTGTTAATCATTATAGCAAAAATTAATGCTTTAAGCCATACACATGTTGCTCAAGATTATAAACTTTTCTTTCCAAAGTAGAAATTCTTTGAATAATTGCCATATTGGTTGAGATTTCTCCTTGGCCTTCGTCTTCTTGAGCAAAATTAGAAACAGCTGCTGATCTGCGATGACTTGGTGTATAAGTCTTAAGCTTTTCTTCGTCTTTTCGTTCAGCTGCAACTGTCTTCTTTTCTTTTTGCTTTTCATCCATCAATTGACGTTGAAGCGTACCAATTTGACCGTACAAATCTTCAATCAATTGTTGGAATGTTTCATAATCTGAAATTACTTGATCCAGATATGCATCAACTTCGTCTGGATCATAACCTTTTACTTTACTTCTAAATTGTTTCTTTAATATATCTTGTGCAGATAGTTTTATATCATTTAAATTTGCCATCTTACTGACAACTCCTTTACATTCACTTTTATTTTAGCAAAAAGATAGGCCACTTAAAACAAATATACCGGCTTTAATAAAACTTTTAATTATTCGGAGAAATTAGAACTTTGATGGTTTTCCTGATATTCTTCAGCCACATCTTGTAAATCATAAAAATCAATTAAATTTAGGGGATATTCTTTGGTTTCTTGATACTTTTGGATTAAATTATAATCATATTTTGGCTTACCGGGATGCTCTGGATCATAGATCATCATAGCTCGGTCGGTATGCTGAACCATAAAATTTTGATAGTTGCGCAATTGTACGGGACTTTGATACGGCGTATTTGAAGTTGAAGCAAAGAAATCAACTTTTTCTTTTAAATTAATGTATTTTGCCTGATTAGTCTCGTTCCAGCGATTAGCAAATTCCTCATAGGGAATCATAATCGACGTTCTAACCGGATATTTTTCTCCTAATTCTAATCCAACTTCGGCAGCCCATTGTTCTACTCCCAAATTGGCACCTGTAATAATCCAATCTAATTGTCCTTCTTCGATTAAACTAACAAAGTAATTCTTTAGGGCATATTTTATTACAGTGATTTTCGGATCCCTATCACCAAAAACATTCAATTCATAGGAACGATATCCAGTTACCCATAAACGCTGCATTATTGTAAACGCCCCCTAATATTCAAAAATCCAGTCTTTATTGCTATAATGCTAACAGGAGTGAGGTTAATGGTCAAATATCCAAGCGGTAGTTTAGCCGCATTTAGAAAACCAGTAACAAAAAAAGAAGAACATGCTACTGTTCATCGATCATACAAACACAGAAAGGGAGTTAATTTTTCTGACCGTGGTATGACCTTGGAGCAACAAATAAACGAATCTAATAAATACTATTTAATGGGAGAAATAGCAGTTGTTCATAAGAAGCCAACACCGATTCAAATTGTAAAGGTTGACTATCCTAAACGTTCAAAGGCAGTAATCAGAGAAGCTTATTTTAGACAGGCTTCAACGACTGACTATAATGGCGTGTACAAAGGCTATTATCTTGATTTTGAAGCTAAGGAAACAAGAAATAAAACAAACTTTCCATTAAAGAACTTCCATGATCACCAGATCTTCCATTTGGACGAATGTTTGAAGCAGCAAGGAATTTGCTTTACAATTATTAGATTCGCTAGTCTAGAGAGGTATTTTGTAACTCCTGCTAGTTTTGTAATCCATGCCTACAGGGAAAAGGATAAAAGCTCAATGACTTTAAAGGAAATTGAAAGCCATTCTTATGAGATTAAGAGTGGCTTTCGACCTACCTTGCCTTACCTTGAGGCAGTCGATAAATTTATTGCAGATAGGAAAAGTGAATAATGGCAGACAATAATAATATGAAACGCGAATCACGTAGAGATTATCACGGGCGAAGGTCTAGCGGTAATCATTTATGGATGAAAATCATTAAATGGATTTTTCTTATTGTGCTTTTAGTAGTGGTCTCAGGTATTGGGCTCTTCGCTTTTTACGCAAAAGATGCGCCTAATATCAGCCAAGACCAATTGCAAAGTGGTGGTACTTCAGGGCTCTATACTAATGATGGAAAATTCCTACTTTCATTAGGTTCTGAAAAGAGAATTTACGTTAAAAATAAAGACATACCACAACAACTTAAAGATGCTGTCGTTTCTGTAGAAGATAAACGTTTTTATAAAGACCATTTGGGTGTTGACCCTATCAGAATTGCAGGTTCAATGCTTACAAATGCCAAAAGCAACAGTATTGCTGCCGGTGGTTCTACCATTACTCAACAGTTAGTTAAGTTGACAGTATTCTCAACTGCTGCTTCACAACGTACCTTAAAGAGAAAAGCACAAGAAGCTTGGCTTGCTATGAAGGTACAACACGAATTCAGTAAGGATCAAATTCTAGAGTTCTACATTAATAAGGTATTTATGAACTATGGTAATTACGGTATGGGTACTGCCGCAAATTACTACTATAATAAGACCCTTAAGCAATTGGATTTGGCACAGACCGCTTTAATTGCGGGGATGCCTAACGCACCTGTTGCTTACGATCCTTACCTATATCCACAAAAAGCTAGATATCGTCGTAACATTGTTTTAAAGACTATGTTAGAAAACGATAAGATCACCAAGAGTCAATATAACCAAGCAATTAATGAGCCAATCACTAAGGGGCTTCGTCCTAGACATTCAAACAACGAATCTAAGATCAGAAAGATTGACGACCCATATATTAAGGAAGCTATTTCTGAAGTTAAGAGCAAGGGCTTTGACCCATACAATGACAATTTAAAGATAACTATTAATATTGACCAAAAGGCTCAAAAAAAGCTCTACAAATTAGCCAACAACGGCTCCGTACCTTTCACTAATGATAAGATGCAAGTTGGTGCTACTGTAGTTGATCCTAATAATGGTCACGTAGTTGCTATCTTAGGTGGTCGTCACTTACCTTCTGTTCAATTAGGTCTTGACCGTGCTGTTCAAACAGGTAGATCAACTGGTTCTTCTATCAAGCCAGTACTTGATTACGGTCCAGCTATTCAATATTTGAACTGGTCAACTGCCAAAATGATTGACGATAGTAAGTACGTTTACCCTGGTACTAATATTCAACTTTATGACTGGGATAACAAGTACGATGGTATGATGACCATGCGTAAGGCTTTGGAACAATCAAGAAACGTTCCTGCCGTTAAAACACTTGCTGAAGTTGGAGTTAAGCGTGCCTCCGCATTTGCTCGTAGAATGGGTGTTAATGTTCCTGCAAACTCAGGCTTGTCTGTTGCTATTGGTGCTAATGCCTCAAGCTTGCAAATGGCCGGTGCTTACAGTGCATTTGCCACTATGGGTATCTATCATAAGCCACAATTTGTTTCTAAAATTGAAACTCCTGATGGTTTAACCAGAAACTACGATTCAAATGGTGTCCGCGTTATGAAGAAGTCAACAGCATACATGATTACTGATATGTTGAAAGGCGTTATCAAGCGTGGTTCAGGTACTAGTGCTAAGATCGCCAACTTACACCAAGCTGGTAAAACTGGTACTGTTAAGTACTCAGATGAAGATTTAGCTAAATATCCTGGATATAATTCAACACCAAAAGATTCTTGGTTCGTTGGTTACACTAGATCATATGTAATGGGCGTTTGGACTGGTTACGATAATTTAAAGGACGGTACTATTTCAGGTGTTGGTCAACAATCAGCTCAATTATTGTATAAGAGCATGATGACTTACCTCATGAGAAACAAGCAAAATCTAGATTGGAAACAACCTAAGTCAGTTGTTGGAGCTCGAATCGTTAACAACTCTAACCCACCTGAGGTTGCTACAAGTGGTGGTACTTGGCAATTATTCGTTAGAGGTCACGCCCCTGCCGGAATTGGCAATAGTGCAACTAGTTACGATGAAGACGATGAAGAAACTGATACTAATAGTAGCGACAGTACTGGTGCTAATTCACCAGCTACAGCTGAAAGTAGATCTTCATCAACCAGTGAAAATGGTTCAACAAACCAATCAAGTCGAAGTCAAAGGGCTTCTTCACAGCAAAGTCGTACGCAGTCATCTGCATCTTCTCAAGCACAAAGTAGTGCAACGTCTAGATCTGAAAATAATAATGATCGGCGTGAACAAGAGAATTCTAGTTCAAACGATTAATAAATAATTTATAAAGTCAAACTGCAAAATGCAGTTTGGCTTTTTGTTTACTTGATTTTATGTTTTGTCTGCTGGAACGAAGTGAAAGCAGACTTTTAATTTAAAAAAATAAATTTAGTAACAACTCACTTATAAAATACTGCATAAAAAAAGAAGCAATTAATTTTAATTGCTTCCAAAATTATTATTTTTGAGAATTCAAATATGAATACGGATCGCCTTTTGCTTTTGAAGGCATTGTATAGCGCCCAAATAGAATCATTGCGTGATGAGTCTTAATCCATTCATCTTTTGGCAAAATCGCTTCTAGTCGTTTTTCTACCTCATGTGGAGTGGCCTTTTCATCTACAATATGAAACTTCTTTGATATTCTTGAAACGTGAGTATCAACTGCGATTGCAGGAACACCATAGCCTTCGGCTAAAACTACATTGGCAGTTTTCTCTCCTACTCCAGGTAATGTCATTAAAATCTGTTTATCTTTAGGAACTTGACTATTATATTTATCTACCAAAATTTGAGCTGTAGCTTTTAAGTGTTTAGCTTTCGATCTATACAGACCAATTGTTTTGATTTCATTCTCTATTTCTTCAATTGGTGCATCTGCTAAACTCTCAGGAGTTGGAAAGTCCTTACTAAATTGGGGCATTACTCGGTTAACCATCTTATCTGTTGTTTGAGCACTCATTAAAACTGCACATAATAAATGGAATTTACTGTCCCAATGTAATTCTCCCTTAGCATCTGGATAAAGAGATAAGATCTTTTTTAAAACCTCGCGGGCCTCGTCATCACTTAATAATTTTTCTGCCATATTATCTATTCCTCTTTAAAAATCTTTCAACTTCTTCTGGCGTTTTCAGATTATGTCTCTGCCAATTAAGTAAAACACGATCAATATATTTTAAAGAATACGCCTGCGATAATACTGCTTCTCGCAATGCTAATTCTATAATTTCTGGATCATAATGGTCAACACTGAGCCACTGAGCTATTTCTTCACGCTCAATGGGACTTAAATAGCGACCAAATTCTACTTCAGCTTTTCGAGATAGATAATTTAAGGGATTATTACCTAAATTATTGGTAACGGCTACTGTCTTATCTTTCTTATCATCTTTAATTAAAATATTCTGATCAATATATTGATCAAGAGCATCATATAACTTGTTTAGGCTGTACTTATTGCCAATTTTATCCTGATCATCAGTCGTTTGTTCTATCGTTAAATAATTTCGATCAATCAAACGTTGAATCAAATTGCCTACATCTGTGACTGACAGGTTGGTATTGGCAGCAATTTTCTCATTTGATGGAAATGATTCGCCTCGTTGATTAAAGGCCTCAAGTTGAATAATTAATAATAATTCTGCGTCACTAATATTTAAACGAGGATAATAAGCTATTAAGCCATTCTGTAAAGTCGTAAATCCTAATGCACGATAGTCATTAAATTGCAAAATTGATTTTCCTTTCAAAAATAAAAGTTGAACTAACAACTAGTCCAACTTTTGTTTAAATATTTAATTTTCAAATGCGAATTAAGGTTGCATTCTGTTGATCAATCTTGGGAATGGAATTGCTTCACGGATGTGGTCAAGGTGACAAACCCAAGCAATAGTACGTTCAAATCCCATACCGAAACCAGAGTGAGGCACACCACCGAATTTACGCAAGTCAAGGTACCATTGGTAATCTTCAAGGTTAAGACCTGCAGCCAAAATTTGTTGCTTCAAAACTTCGTAGTTACCTTCACGTTCTGAACCACCAAAGATTTCACCATAACCTTCTGGTGCGATAACATCAGCACATAAGTATTCCTTAGGATTGTCTGGATTCTTCTTCATGTAAAATGGCTTGATAGAAGTTGGATAGTTGACAATAAAGACAGGACGATCGTATTGTTCAGAGATGTATCCTTCATCAGGTGCTCCGAAGTCGTCACCCCACTTGAAGTCTCGACCAGCATCTTGAAGCATCTTTACAGCGTCATCGTATGGAAGACGGGTAAAGTTGCCTTCAGTAGTTGGACGAAGCTTTTCTGGATCTCTACCTAAAATCTTAAGTTCGTATTCGTTCTTGTCCAAAACTTGCTTAACCATGTAAGCCAAGTATCTTTCTTGAATATCGAGAGATTCATCTTGGTGCATCCATGCCATTTCTGGTTCCATCATCCAGAATTCGGTCATGTGACGACGACCCTTTGATTCTTCGGCTCTGAATGTTGGACCGAAAGTAAAGATCTTGCCGTAAGCCATGGCACCAGCTTCACCGTATAATTGACCAGATTGTGATAAGTATGCATCATAGTCAAAGTAGTCAACGTGGAATAATTGAGTAGTACCTTCTGGAGCTGAGTGCATGAAAATTGGGGCATCAAACTTAATGAAGCCTTCCTTTTCAAAGAAGTCTACAGTAGCCTTAAACATAGTGTTTCTAATTTGCATAATTGCAAATGGCTTCTTTGATCTTAACCATAAGTGACGGTGATCAAGTAAGAAATCAACACCGTGTTCCTTGTTACCGATTGGGTAACCTTCGTTGTTTGAAACTACCTTCAAATCAGTAATTTGAATTTCGTAACCAAAGTGAGAACGTGCATCTTCGTGAATAGTACCAGTAATGTAGAAGCTGGCTTCTTGTCTAAGAGTTTTAGCAGTTTCAAAAACTTCTTCTGATACATCGTTCTTGCGAACTACCCCTTGGAAAAATGCAGTACCATCACGTAATTGCAAAAAGATAATCTTTCCGCTTGATCGTTTATCTGTAAGCCAAACATGCATCTTTACTTCTTGGTCAACATGCTTGGAAGAATCTTTAATTGAAATCAATTCTGTCATAAAATTCCTATCCACCTTTTTATCATTTATACAATGTACATGATACCAAAGTTTCTACAAATTATCGACTTCTGAGATATCATTTCCATCTTTAAATTCATATAAAGTATAACCTAGATTACCATTTGGCTTTTTATAGGCAACTTCCCAAACAGCTTCACCTTTGTACCAACCCAGATTAATATGATTAATTGTAGCATTTGAATGAGAAGATTTAAACTCATTTTTAATATTAGCTTCACTTACACCCCTTTTAGCAGGATATAAGTATGCCTTTTTTGAATTAGGCAAATAAATAAAATAATATCCTTTGCCTTTTTTATTTGTACCATTAATTGCGTAGCTGCTTGTGCCACGGTCTAAATGATAATACTTAGAGATATTGGTAATTGGCGTTTTGCTTCTAGCCAATTCAGCTATTCTTTGATCATTGCCCCTGCTCTTTGAGCCTGCAGCGTAAAAAATTGCAATACTTACAAAGAAAGCAATAATGATTAAACCAATTACCCATGCTACAAATTTAATTGTTTGCCTTGTATCATCTTGTATCATAACTATTTATTTTTTAACTTCTTTTTTAGTTCTTTCAATGTTACTTTTTCAACTTTTACAGGAATCGACTGCAAAAATGCATCCCCATAATTTTTGGTCCAGATCCTTGAATCCAAGATAACGAATTGTCCATGATCATGTTCGCCACGGATCAAGCGTCCCATTCCTTGTCTAAAGCGAATAATCGCGCGAGGAAGACTATCTTTTTCAAATACGTTAGCTCCCTGGTCCTCTAGTTTTTTCTGTCTCAAGCGCACCTCAGGCTGATCTGGAGACTCAAATGGAAGGCGAGCCGCAAATACGGTATCAATACCACAATCGTGGAAATCAATTCCTTCCCAAAAACTATCAGCTCCTATAATAATTGCTTTTTTAGCAATTACAAATCTTTTAGCAATTCGATTGTTGGAACCTGACATACCTTGGGCCAAAATCTCAAAGTCTTTCAGCTCAGGTGCATTTAAAGTTTCAGTAAAGACATCATGAATCTTATCAAGATTAGTCATTAAAACCAACACGTGATTTTTATCTGCTAAATCGTTAACCATAATTTGAGCAATGTCTTTTTGATAGTCTTCACTATCTGGATTAGGCATATTAATTACAGCAAAAGCTTCCAAATGTTTCTTCATATTAAAGGTACTCTTGCCAATATACTTAACTAAATTCATCTTGCCCAAAGCCAACTGACTAATTGCATAATCAAAATTATGATCACTAGTTAATGTAGCACTGACAAATGCAATATGATCAAAACGACTATAAATTTGATTAAGAACATCGCTTGCATCAAGCATTAACCAATCTAAGTTAGTACTGAGCGGATCCTCTGGATTAGTGATCATCAAAATAAAGCCATCTTGAGCTAAATTCTTTTGATCGGATAACAAGTCGGCCAATTGATAGCCTTTTTCAGAATAATAGTCTAACCGATCGATTTGCTCAGTAATATCGCCAACTAAAGCTTCAACATTTGCCAGCATTCTTTCTTGCTCATGATAAAGTTCAAACAAAGTCTGATTGGTTAATTCTCTAACCTCTTCTAGTTTTTGTTGAAACTTAGGCAATATTTGTTTAAAACGACTATCTTGATTGAATAAGCCCTTACCCTGAAAACTAAGTTCAAGAGTCCCGTTAGGCAAGTTAACCTTATTGATGGCATTATCATGCTGTGCATAGAGTTGTTTTTGCAACTCATTAATCAAATTGATTAACTCCAAGATCATAGGATCTAGCTTAGTCAATAAGAAATTGATCTGCACATTATCGTTAAATTGGCTTTCTACGCTGTCATTTGAATAATATAGCAAATTGCGTAAATGACTCAGGACACCCCAAAGTGATTCAAAACGCATGGAATCATTGCGAGAACTAATTACATTATCCGCAAAACGGTGAGCCTCATCAATTACCAAATAAGGATTTTGACCCCAAATAGTATCCATATAGTGGTTAGCCAGATAAGCATGATTGGTAACTAAAATATCGGCTTCTTCTTGCTTACGACGAGCCAAATTCCAAAAATCAACTTCCGCAAATCGACTACCCACACGAGCATCCCCCGGATGTTGGATCTGAGCAAATAGCGGTGCATTGTAATTGGTTAAATTCAGCTCATCCAAATCGCCAGTCTTAGTTTTGGTCAGCCAAACCAAAATTTGCATCTGCAAAATCAAAGTTGACTTATTAGGCGTCCCCTGAAAAATCGTTTGCACAAAACCATCTAGGTCTAGATAACGACTACTTGATTTAACAACCTCAGCCTTCAAATCAAGCTTTGTCACCTTCAGTAGCTGTGGAATTTCTCTTTCCATTACTTGTTCTTGCAAAACCTTAGTTGGTGTCGCAATTACCAATTTTCTTCCTGAATATAACTGATAAGCATAAGCAAATATATAAGAAAAAGTCTTCCCTGTACCGTTAGGCGCTTCTACCAACATTGCGTTTTTCTCAGGATTATTAATGAACTGATGCAAATGATTGATTAAATCAACTTGTGCTCTACGAAAATGTAATTTTCCTTTAAACAGCTTACGCTTATCATTATCATTTTGCGGAAATGTACCATTTTCACCATGACTGTCAAAACGTTCATTCTGCTTTTGCAAAATGATATTGCGTATCTGCATATACTCTGCCGGCAGCGGCCTTTTTTCTTGTCTTAAACTATCAGCGATTGTGGTAATCACCCATGACGTATCACGAATCAAGCCATGCGCTAAAGAACTTAATGTATTAAGCGTTGCTTGTGGCAAAGTCTCAAGCTGCTTAATGATTTTAATTAGCAATATAGCTGTACCATAAGCATCTGAATCGGCCTTATGTGGATTCAAATGCTTAATTTCTAATTGTGCTGTTAAATCGCTTAACTTATATGATGGCAAAGTTGGAAAAGCAATTTTAGCTAATTCAACTGTATCAATTGCTTTGTTGGTTAACGCATCATACCCGTGTTGCGTTAATTCATAATTTAAAAATGGCAAGTCAAAATCAACATTATGCGCTACAAATACTGTATTCTGCAAAATTTTGACTATTTTAGGTGCATAAAAATCAAAGTCTTTTTGCTTTTGTACATCTCCATTACTAATACCAGTTAAATTAACAACAGATTGAGGTATTTCACGATGGGGATTAATCATAAAAGAATAGGTTTTAACAACTTTAAGATTTTTAATAATTGCACACCCAAACTGAATAATGTGATGGCCATTTTCTCGTTGAGTTCCTGTAGTTTCTAGATCCACTACAGCAAAGATATCTTTTGCGAATATTTTTGCCATCCTGCTCCTCCCTTCTTGTTTACTTAACTTCTACTGCTTGTTTAGCATCAAGCAAAATTAAATACTTTCCAATTACTTTCTTAGTACTAAATTCATTTAATGCTCGTTCATATAAACGAAGCTGTCCGGTATATTTTTCTTTAATTAATTCTATTGCTTCATCTAAATGCGATTTGTCTACATGATCAGTTTTGTAGTCAAACAAAATAATACCATTATTTATAATAAAATAGCCATCAATCGTACCATGAACCAAAATTTTTGCATTTGGATCACTAAAATCATCAAACAAGGTTCTGGCAGACAGCAAACTAGAGAAATCAACTTCTCTTTTTAAATCTTCTGGTCTTTGCCAAAAATCTTTAGCAAAATCACTATGGACAAACCATTCAATTTGATCTTTTTTAAGACTCGAAACAATGTCCGCATTCAATTTTTTCTGTTCAATTAAATGCTGAATCTCTTGCTCAAGCTGTTCATCACTTCCGTCACCAGTATAATCATAGTATTGCAAAATTAAGTGTGTGGCAGTACCGATCTCCGCCCCGGTAAACTTAGTTTGATAGAGGAAACTTGGTTTCGTATCGATCGGCTGCAAATACCGGTTAGTTGAGGCCAGCAAATGCGAATTCTCCAGCTCTGCTTCATCTGGGTCATTGAAGGCCTTTTTAATTTCAGAAACAGCCTGGTAAGCAGTAGTTGCAATTGCATCTTTAAAAGGATAATCAAATTGATAAAGCTTAGTAGCAGTTTCTGTCAGTTTTTTAATTTCTGGCTCGCTATCTTTACGAGTTTCCTTTTCTTCATTGACAGCATTATTTGCAATTGCATCATCATCTGAAAAATCTACGAAGAGAATTGGCTGACTCTGATCAAGCGAATTCGTAATATCACTAATTCTCATTGCTACACGACGATCAAAAGCTAATGCGGGGCCCATAAAGCTTAATGGTGTTGTTGCAGCTAATTTATCTGCCAATGATAACTGACCTTCATGATCCAACTCGTTAGACCAGTCTTTGACCTTTTTATCAAAACTAGGAATATCACCAACCATAATTAACTTTTGCTTAGCCCGCGTTAAAGCTACATAGAGAATACGAGCTTCTTCTTCAAGCAATTGTCTTTTCTTAGTAATATTACCCATTGCCTTAACTAAGGAGTCAATTCGATAATGCTCCTCTCTTAAGGTAACACCTAAACCATCAGCATTAATGACATAGTCACCCTTTAAATCGCGCAACTGATACTGATGATGCATCCCTAAATAAAAGACAATTGGAAATTCCAGCCCCTTAGAACCGTGGATAGTCATCAATCTTACTGCATTTCCCGCCTCTTTAGTTAAAAGCGGTTGAGCTAAATCCTTTTGACTTTGACGCATGCGATTAATAAAGTTGATGAATTGATATAATCCTTTAAAGCCAGCACTTTCATAAGAAGTAGCTCTCTCATAAAGTGCTTCCAAATTGACCCGACGCTGCTCACCATTAGGCAAAGCAGTCATGATTTCTAACAGATTGGTTCGTGTATAAATACTCCAAATTAATTCAGAAATTCTGTGCGTAGTCGCAAACTCACGCAGCGATGCCAATTGATTCAAAAAGTCTTTGCATTTATCGCTGAGCTGATCTCCCACACCAACATATGAAGTAAGGGCACTATAAAAACTGCTGTTTTTACTCTTAATTCTAATCTTAGCCAAGTCTTTTTCACCGAAATTAAAGAGTGGTGAACGCAAAACCGTAACCAGAGGAATGTCCTGATCAGGATTATCGATAATTTTCAGATAATTCATAATGACAGTTAATTCGAAAGTTTGAAAATAATTCTCGGCATCAGTCACAAACAAGGGGATATCTTGTTTGGCAAATTCCTGCATGATCTCCAGATTATCACTATGACTTCTAGTCAAAATAGCAATATCACTGTACTTCATCTCACGCATTTGTCCGCTTTTACTATCGAATACCTGCATGTGCTCTTCTTTTAGCTGCTTAATTCGTGCTAAAACCATTTGGATTTCTGAAAAATCGACCTTATCGCTGTTTTCGTCTCCACCTCTTTCTTTTTTATGAATGATTACCTCACTAGCCTTAGGCAAATTGCTTGGATAATATTTGGCACCAAAAACCAATTGCCCTTCTTTTTGATAATCAATTCCACCAAAATTAGAACTCAAAATACTATTAAACAGATGATTGACAGTACGAGTTACAGGCTCGGTTGATCTAAAATTATCCGAAAGCAAAATACGTTCTTCATGTTCGTTTTGTTCTTGAGCAAAATCATGATACTTTCTTAAGAACAAACTAGGTTCAGCTTGTCTAAAGCCATAAATCGACTGCTTCACATCCCCTACCATGAACAAGGTATTCTTCCCTGGTTGTCTAACCTGTTGAATAATATTTTCCTGCAGAGCATTAATATCCTGATACTCGTCAACCAGAATTTCTTTAAACTTACTTTGATAAAAATCTCTAGCCATCTGTGAGCTAGACGTATCCTGACTGAGAATGCGATAGGCTAATTGCTCCATATCACTATAATCAATCAGGTCCTCATCGCGCTTTAACTTGTTAAAACGCTCAATTAGGGCGATTTCAGCTTGCGCAATCGCAGCTACGATCTTTTGACCATCTTGCATTACCTTTACTTGTTCTTTTTCATCGGTGGCAAAAAATGCCGTAAAGGTATCAAAGACCTGACTTTTGGCTTCATCTTTTAACTTTTGCAAATCACCGTAGAACTCTAGCAGATCTTCATCCCATTTACTCGACTTGCGGTATCTACCATTAAAAGTACACAAACGCAGCAAATCTCTTTGCTCATCATATGGTTTATCCTCATCCAAGGCCGCCAAGAAATTCTGTAAGTTTTGATCAAACAAACTGAAGTCTTCTCTGACTTTTTTTAGTTCCTTGGTTTCAAAGATAGTCTCTTCTAAGCGCCCATTGATTTTATTTTCTAGGCCCTTAAAACTATCTAATAAGTATGGCTTAATTTGGTTTTGCCATAAATTAGACTGAGTAATCTCAGCTCCAGTTTCATACACCTCTGGCAATTGCATTAACCAGGCATGATATTCTGGCTTAGCCATCGCATAGTTATACAAATCTAATAACAAATCTCGCGGACTGTCAGCATCCCGGTCACCAGCAAAATTATCATAAAAACGTCTAAAGTCAGAATCCTTATTAGTTAAAAATTCACCTTCAACTTCTCGCAAAGCACGTTCCTTTAATAAAGCTGCCTGCGTTTCGTCGGTTAGAATCTGAAAACTAGGATCTAAATCTACTGAATAATAGAAACGATGAATTACTTCAAGACAAAAAGCATCAATAGTTGAGATATTGGCAGTATCCACTTGATTCAGTTGTTCTCGCAAGTATCTCCGATTGACGCCTGGCTTAGCCATTTCTTGCGTCAAGGCATTTTTTATTCTCGTTTTCATTTCTTCTGCAGCTGCTTTAGTAAATGTCACAATCAACAGTTCACTTACTTGCGTTCCTGCCAAAATTTCTCTCAAAACCCGTTCAACCAAGACTGTAGTTTTACCACTACCAGCCGAAGCTGAAACTAAAATATCGTGTCCACGATCATTGATCGCTTTTTCTTGCTCTTTAGTAAATTGTGGCAAAATTAGTCCTCTCTTCCTAATCTTTCTTTGATTTTAGCTAACAGATCTTTTTTCTTCATATTACTGATTTCATGGTATTGATTTTGTCTAAGCATCGCATCAAAGAAGAAGATATCCTTGAAGTCTGAATAAGTTAGAGCATTTTGTGACTTACCATATTTATACGGATTCAAACTAATCTTACCGGACAGAATCTGACTTGATGCTTCCTTGATCAAATATTCATCATACTCTAGCAACAATTCAATTTCTTCTTCACTGAAACTACGATTGGCAGGCAAACTAAATCCACCTTTAGCTTTAGTTTTAACACCAGTATAAAGCTCTGAAACCTGCTTAGTGCTTCCTTCTAGTAACGGTTCAGCTTCCGTTAAAATATCCGGGTCGTTACTGATGATGCCGTTGTACATCAATTTAGGCTTGCTATCAGTTGCAGCTTGACGAAGATTCATAGAACTATCGATCAGCTTATCGCTGTTCAGTCTCTCTAACTGTCTAGTAACTGTTTGATAAAATGCACCTAATAACGACAATTGATCGCTTCCGGCAAAGAATTGATTATTATTAGCTAAAACATCTAGATATGAAACCATCTGTAAGGCGATGCCATTGTAAAACATACCTAAATCAAACTTTTTAGCTGATGACTTGTAGTCAATAACCTGTGCTAATACTTGATCCTTGTCGGCAAAGTTAGCCAAATCTACCCGGTCCATTTTTCCGCGTAAATCAACATGGTGATTGCCTGATAAATCAGGGACTGCAAAACTAAGACCTTTAAGACGTTCTCCTACCCCAAAACTTAATTCAGAGTACTTAGCTCTAAGTGGCGTTTTAGTTAGTGACTTACGCCAATTGTGAGCTACTTTCGAGGTTGTATGATCCAGACATTTGAACAAATACTGATTAAACGGATCATTCATTAACTGGGCATATTTTCCTTCATCCTTCATGACTTCTCTCACAGAATTAAGCATACTTTCTAGCTCAGTACCATTGAGATCAGCCAAATCAAGGTGACGCTTATTAAGTTGCTTTACTAAACGGTCAAAGGTTTCATGGAAGTAATTGCCCGCTTGAATTACATCAAATTCATTTTCAAACCGGCGTCGTAATCTTAAACCATAAGTTAAGAAATATTCATAGGAATTTTTATAAAAAGTTTCTAGTTGAGAAACTGATGAGTTTAGATTTTCACCATATAACTTAGTAGCTAGTTCTTCACCAATATCCTCTGGTTGATTATCAAATTGACTAGCATCTAAAACAGAATCCGTCTTCTGTGGCAATACTTTTTGAGTCAGCTGAAGCAATTTAGTAATCGCTGACGACTTAGCTAATGAGTTCATATAAGCCAAATAACCTAAACTGGCATCTGCATTTGTAATAAATGACAAGAGATCCTGCATTTTTTCTGGCAAATCATGCTGCTCAAATTCACGAGCACCATAGTCGCTTAAGCGTTGATAATAGATAGAAGAATTTAGCGTCTCATTTGATGCATTTAAGACAGGATATGACACATACACACGGTCTTGAGCTAAGGCCAGTGATAAACCAAATTGGTAGTTTTGATCCAAATTATTTAATTGTTGATTATCTTCCAAATATGAATCTGAACTAAAACTATCCTGCAATTGAGCTAAGTTTTCAGTGGTTAAAAAGCCTGGCATCTTTTGAATAGCTGGCAAATTACCGCTAGTTGCACCAATAATGAAGACCTGCTTATAGCCACTAGTCTGAACCATTCCGATTTCAGATAAGTTAACTGCATCAAGCGTGGATGGAATTTGCGAGAAGTTAGCCTCCTTAAAGGCATTAATCAACATATTGAAAAATTCATCCATATTAAATTCTTCAGGATTAATCATTAAATAGTCACTAAGCAATTGAATCAACAAATCCCACAATTGCTCTGGCTGTTGTGCTTGTTGCAAGTCTCCAGCATCATTAGCGTCATCACGCCATTTTTCTAGTCTAGCGGCAATTCCATTTTCGGTTAAAAAGTCAAAAAAGATCGTTAATGCCTTTTGACTATCTTTCTCTTGTGCTAATTTTTCAAATAAATTAGTTACTTTATCAACCAGATAACTACGCAAGCGATCAATCTTAGCAACTTCTTCATCCATCTTATCCAGACGAATGACTTCCGCATTCACAAAGTCAGAAAACTTTTTACGCCACAAACCGTGATTAATACCGTGAGCCAAGACAAAATTTTCTAATTCATCGACATCATGAATATATTCGGCTTCTTCTTTATACCAAGACGGAATAAGCAAATGCGTTTTTAAAATTGCTAGCATACTCGAAGTAGTAAAAGGATTGCCTTTTAAATCATGCAGATTAAACAGGTTTTCAATTAAAACAACTAAAGGGTGATACTTCATCTCTTGCTGCAAGTCATTGAAGAAAGGAATTTTATTCTGCCTTAAAATTGGCGTTAAGTAAGTCTCGTATTCCTTTAAATCTGGTGCCAAGATCAAAAAATCATGATAACGGTAATTGCTTAAAGCAACCTGCTGATAAATCGTACGTGCAACAAAATATGCTTCGGCATAACGTGAATCTGCTTTTACCAACTGTACTTGATTTAAATCGTCAGTTTTTGAAATTGCTTCAGTCCATAAACTATTAAGTATTTCGCGTTTTGTTGGTTTTGGTGAAAGAGGGAAGCTGTTGACCGTATACTCCATTTTTCTTTCTTGCAAAAATGAAGTAAAACGACTGATCGTCTGCTGGATTACATAGTCGTAGTCGCCCTCTTCGGCCTGCGGATTAATGTCACCTAACCTTGTTTTGAAAGCCAAAACCACATTTTTAGCCTTGCGCATCAGCAATTTAATAGTTAAAGTTTCTTGCAATGAAAAATGCGAAAAATCACAGAAATAAAAACTAGTATTACCTAGGTTTTTATTCTTAGCCAAAATTTCATTCAACTGAACTTGAACTTCATTTTTGGTAGAAAATTTACCTGCAATTTCTTTAATAAAAGCATCGTAAATAATCCGTAAATCGTGAACCTTACTCTTAGTTTCTTGATCTAAACTATCTTCATCGATATCTTCTAAATTTACGTTGCCATCATAAATTTGTAAAATAGTACTGTACAACTGATTAATTAAACCAGTATTTGAATTTTCAAAGATGGTTAGCTTATCTTTTTCTTGTTCTACGATATGCGTAAGCAGCATTGCACTTGCCGCATCATCTAGCTGTGTAGGCAAGCCTTGTTCCGCATCTTTTAAGAAGAACCAAGCAAGACGAGAAAAAGAAAGGACGTGCAAATTCTTAACTGCCGTCTCACTTTGATTTTTACTGATTGCAAGTTTATTAATTGCCCTAACTTCTGTGGTAAACTTAATATGATTAGGAACAATGATAAAAGTTTTATGTTCTGGATGCTGCTGATAATTCCGCACTGCTTCTTCCAGAATTTTTTCTTGTAATGGGTCGGTTTGTCTTCCTGTTAGAATTTTGATCATTTGTTCGTACTCCTTGTTTAATATTCTAGCACAACAAGGTTCTATCTTTTATTAAATCTATTTTTAAGGATGATTAAATAATGAAGTATAGTTTTTTAGCTCACGGAAAAGTGATTATTATTGGTGAACACTCTGTGGTTTATGGCTATGATGCTTTAGCAATGCCCATTAAGGCTTTGCATATTAAAACCACAGTTGAAGATTCTGATCAAATGTGGATGGATACCGCACGCTATCATGGTCCTTTCTTCGATGCACCAGATAAATACAATGGACTTAAATATGTGGTTAAAGCCATGCGTGAAAAAGCCAAGAATACCCAGCCTTTAAAAATCACTTATACAGGTGAAATTCCGATGGAACGTGGTTTTGGTTCCAGTGCTACCGTGGCGCTTGGCACAACTAAAGCATTAAATCAATTTTTCAATTTAAACTTAACCGAAAAAGAAATCATGGCGGTTACTAACCATGCCGAAATGATTAATCACGGCAAAGCCTCTGGTCTTGATGCTGCTACTGTCAATTCAGACTATCTAGTATTTTTCAATAAGGAAATGGGTCCTAAGATGCTTAAAGCAAAACTGGGTGCTACCCTTTTAATCATGGATACTGGGCAATTAGGCAATACTAAAGAGGCTGTTACCCAAGTAAGATCATTACTAGATAAATCCGAAGCAGCCAAGAACAATATGAAGCGTTTAGGTGAATTAGCTGATTTAACCAAACAAGCTTGGCTTAAACAAGATAGTCTAACAGTAGGAAAAATCTTTAATGAAGCACAAGAAATTTTGTATTCTTTCAATATTTCTACTGCTAAGATTGATCAATTACAAAAATTGGCTTTAGCTAACGGTGCTTTAGGCTTTAAACTCTCTGGTGGTGGCCTAGGCGGGATCACTATCACATTATGTAAAAATCAAGAAATCGCTAATGAAATAGCAGCTAAGTGTCAAGATATCATTAGTAACAGCTGGATCGAGGAAATTTAATGACAAAAACTGCACGAGCACATACCAATATCGCCTTAATCAAGTACTGGGGCAAAAAAGACGCCATTTTAAGAATTCCATTGATGTCGAGTCTATCAATGACGCTTGACGCTTTTTATACCGATACTTCCATTGAAAAAGGAACAGACACAAATGAATTCTATTTAAATGATAAAAAGCAATCTCTTGCTAACAGCCAACGCGTTTTTAACTATATTGAGAAGTTGCAACAAAGATTTAACTTAGATAAAGAAAATCTTGTAATCAAATCTACCAATCACGTTCCAACAGCTGCAGGTCTTGCTTCTTCTAGTTCCGCTTTTGCGGCCCTGGCGGCAGCTTTTTGCGCCTATTATCATATTGACGCGGATAAAACCTTATTATCACGTTTGGCTAGAATTGGCTCAGGTTCCGCAAGTCGTTCTGTTTTCGGTGGTTTTTCCATTTGGCAAAAAGGCGATTCCGATGAGACTTCTTACGCTTATGCTTTAGATGAACACCCTAAAATAGATCTACATCTACTTGCGATTGAATTGAACACTAAACAAAAGAAAATCTCATCAACTCGTGGCATGAAAGATGCTCAATCTTCCCCATTCTTTAAGCCATGGCTTGCACGTAATGAACTTGAACTAAACAAGATGATTAGCGCTATTAAAGATGAAGATTTCACTGTCCTAGGCGAACTAGCTGAACTCAACGCTAATGAGATGCACGCAATTAACTTAACCGCTCAACCAGAGTTTACTTATTTTGAACCCGATACCATCCAAGCTATAAAATTAATAGAAAATTTACGCCACAAAGGTATTGAATGCTACTATACTATTGATGCTGGTCCAAATATTAAAGTGCTCTGTCAATTAAGAAATATAAAAGAAATTATTGAAAACTTTGAGTCAGAATTCAATAATGTTAAGATAGTGAGTGCAAGTTTTGGCCCTGGAGTTACTTATTTGGATTAATTTGTACATAGAAAGTTAGATAGATTCGAGGATTTAATTCTTTTGATAACAGAAAAAGCACCTGGAAAGTTATATATTGCCGGAGAATATGCAGTTTTAGAGCAGGACTGTCCTGCTGTTTTAGTAGCGGTTAATCAATTCGTACGCGTTTCAATCACCAAAAGCAAAACTTCTACTGGATTGATTCACTCTAAGCAGTATTCACAGGATTCTATCCACTGGGTTCGTCGTGGTTCTAAGATGGTAATTGATAATCGTGATAACCCATTTGAGTATATTTTGTCTGCAATTTCCTTTACAGAACAATATTGTATTGAACAAAATATCAAGATGAAAGTATACGATCTGCATGTTAATTCAGACTTGGATTCTGCCGACGGTAAGAAATATGGTTTGGGCTCAAGCGCTGCTGTTACTGTAGCCACTGTTAAGGCTATTTTGCATTTTTATGGCGTAAAAACGAGTAATGAGCTTGTTTACAAGCTTTCAGCCATCTCTCACTATTCCGTTCAGGGCAATGGCTCCGCAGGAGATATCGCTGCTAGTGTCTATGGTGGTTGGCTTGCTTACCAAACCTTTGATAAAACTTGGCTAAAACATGAACTTGATAAAAAGACATTGTCTGAAGTAGTTAATGAAGCTTGGCCTGGCTTAAAGATCCAACTGCTCAACCCACCTAAGGATATGAAGTTGATGATCGGTTGGAGTCAAAAGCCTGCTTCTACTTCTCGCTTAGTTGATGAAACTAACGCTAACAAAGCTGCTTTGAACATGGAATACAAGAACTTCTTAGCATCTTCTAGAGCCTGCGTTTTAAAGATGATCGCTGGTTTTGAAGCAAACGATATTTCATTAATTAAAAAGCAAATTCGCGCTAACCGTAAATTATTGCAACACTTTGCTAAAATCAACCAAATTGCCATTGAAATTCCACGTTTGACTCAATTAATCAGAATTGCGGAAGACTTTGGTGGAGCTGCTAAGACTTCTGGCGCAGGCAATGGCGATTGCGGTATTGTAATCACCGATTCTAATACTGACGTGGCCGCTCTTGAAAGCGAATGGCGTCATAATGGCATTTTGCCCCTTAATTTTAGAGTTCACCAAATAAGTTTAGTTCGTTAACGGAGAATATATATGTCAATTAGATCCGAAAGAAAAGAAGAACATCTGAAACTAGCTCAGATGTTTTTTAATAAGCAAAAATACAATAGTTTTGATCAATTACATTTACTTCGCCCTGCTTTGCCTGAAACCAAAGTTGATACTCAAATACTAGGTGTAGAGATGTTTAAAAAACGCGTCTCTGCGCCTTTTTTTATCAATGCAATGACTGGCGGCTCTCAAGAATCTAAAGTCGTAAACAAAGTCCTAGGCCATGTAGCTGCAAAAGAAAAGATTGCTCTTGCATTAGGATCTGCTAGCATCCTTGCTAAAGAAGAAGATCAATTAGATAGTTTTTATGTAGCCAGAAATGAAGATCCTGACGGTGTTTTAATAATTAATATTAATCCAGAAACACCTGTAGAAGCTACTAATAAAATCATTCATGAGTTAAACGCTGATGCTTTGCAAATTCACCTTAATACGGTTCAAGAAATCGCTATGCCCGAAGGTGATCGCAACTTTTTCTGGTTAGATCATATTAAGGCATTACGTGATCAAATCGATCTTCCGATTATTATTAAGGAAGTTGGTTTTGGTTTAGATGAAGCAACTATCCATACTCTAAAAAACGCCGGCATTGAATATTTCGACATTGCTGGCAGTGGTGGCACCAATTTTGCTCAAATTGAAAATGCTCGTAATTCAAGGGATGTATCATATTTAGAAGATCTTGGTCTCTCTACAGTTGTTTCCGCATTAATGGCGAAAAAAGAAGACGTCAACTTCATTGTCTCTGGTGGCGTACGTAATCCTTTAGACGTATTAAAAGGATTAGTACTAGGTGGACAATACGTCGGCATCTCCAATGTCTTTTTACAAGAATATAATCAAAATGGTGTTGCAGGCTTAGAGCAATTTATCTCTGCTTGGAAAAACGAACTGGCTGCCTTAATTGCTATTTATGGTCAAAACAGTCTTGCATCCCTACCTCAAATCAAAAAGTATTATGATCTGCCTTTGAAAAATCAAATCGATCAGTTACTTTAAATCTTTTGATTAGAGATAATCTCCTCATGCTTTTTAATATGCTCTATTCGTTCATCATCTTGTGAGATCAGCAAAAGAAAGATAGCTTCAATCATAGTAAAGGCAGCTACTCTTGAGAAGTAATACTGCTTTTGCCAGAACATTTTTAGATGAAAGTCCTGAAAGCATTCTGACTACAGTGAAATTCTTTGAAACTGGCGTAGATGAACAATCAGGCATCATTATGAAGAACACTAAGGATCAAATGGTAGTTATGGCTTTGTCCATGAGAGCTAAACAACCAAAGCGCGGTGTTATTTCAGGGACCAAAGGCTACGTTGAAATTAATCACTATCCACGTGCTACTGAAGCAGATATTACCTACACTGCCAGTGCTCATGAAGAAAAGCATGACAAGATTACGGCTGGTGACAGCGACAAGGCCTTAGAATACGAAGTACAAGATATGCAAAGATATATTGATCAAGGCCATGACGATGGTCAACTTCAAATGTCACACGATATCGCTTACATTTTGACTAGTGTTAGAACTTCATGGGGGATGAAATATCCTTTTGACGATGAAAAATAATTAATTAATATAAACTAAAAACAGCAGATGTTACGACATCTGCTATTTTATTTTACATAATCAAAAATATTTTAATTTAGATTAAGTAAACGCAAAATTTCTTTTTGCACTGTACTTTCATTGCTTAAACCAATAATTTGATCAGCTGCCATTTTAGCTTCTTTTAAAGCTGTGGCAGTGGCATAGCTGCGTCCTGCATACTTAAGCATCCCTACGTCATTGCCACTATCACCAAAAGCAACCATTTCACTTGGTTTAATACCCAATTTTTGACTCAAATATTCTAACCCGACGGCTTTATTCATGCCTTTCGTCTGCATATCAATCGAGTCAGCCGCACCAGAAACAAAACCAATTTCAGGATATTTTTGTTTTAATTGCTCTAGCACAATTGGCATCTCATCTTCCGGTACTGTCAAACTAATCTTGAAAATTCGGTCATCGATTTCATCAAATGAATCAACTACCTCCAAGTGTTCAACATACTTCTTCATTTCTTGAACATAAGCTGGATCATTACTCTTTTTGACGTATGCACTAACTAGCCCCATAACAATTGCTGGATAATGATACTCATCCGTAATCTTGAGCAAAGTTTGATATAACTCATCACTTAAAGCATCAACGTGCAAAATTTGCTTTCCTTGAGCTACCAAGGCACCGTTTTCTGCCACAAAATAAATCTGATCAATCACATCAGGAAAACGTGTCATCAAATTAGCATACTGATTGCCACTTGCAACAACAAACTTAATGTCTCGCTTGCGCATCTCTTTAAATTCTCGTTTAAAAATTTCACGATCATAATCTTTGTCGTCGTTAAGCCACGTACCATCCATGTCTGTTGCAATTAATTTAATCATTTTCTCAATCCCTTTGGATAAAAGTTCTTCAAAACTTGATTACCCGCAACTTTACCAAAACTAAAGATCATCTTTTTATAGCTTACCAAAACAAAACCACGTAGATCGCTCTTTACTTTGATAGTCTCACCGTGTAGATAATCTTGATATTCTTTGTCATCAGCTAAATCAATCACGCGCTTTTGTTCTACTTGACCTAGCACTTCAGCCAATTGATGTCCTGGCTCAAAGCGCTTTTTCTTTAAAACACCCAGTTCTACACCGTTGTTTAAAATATGTAATTTAGTTTTACCAGTGAATTCAATTGCAGGTACAAAAACATGATCATTGCTTACCAGCGCCTTTTTACGCCAATCAGCTAGTTCTTCAGGCAAGTTGAACTTATCGATTGCCTCGCCCACTAGTTCTTGTTCATTCTTGGTCAAACACAATGCATTACGCTTATTTTTACGCTTTTTCTTGGCAACCTGTTCTATTTCACCTGGCTTTTGCAAAATCGCCGCAAATTGCCCTTCACCAACGCCATCTTGTGGCCAAAAACGCAAAGTCCTGGTTAAGTCAGGATTATCATTGCCCCATTCTGGACGACCGGCACTAACGCGCTCATCCTTTATTTGACTGTCTAAAATAGTAAAATCATATTCTTGGGTGAGCCAATTTACGATTTTTTCATCTTCTTCTGGTGCAAACGTACAAGTTGAATAAACCAAGCGACCACCTGGTTTAAGCATCTTTACCGCTTCAGCCAAAATCATTCTTTGTCGTTGAGCGCAAGTTAACACATAAGCTTGTGACCAATAATCAATCGCTGCAGGGTTCTTTCTAAACATCCCTTCCCCACTACATGGTGCATCAACTAAGATTACATCAAAGAAATCAGGAAAAGCTGCAGCCAAATTTTCTGGCGTTTCATTTGTGACTAAGGCATTACTAATGCCCCAGCGCTCTATATTTTCACGCAATATTTTGGCTCTAGAAATAGAGATCTCATTAGCAACAAGCAGACCCTTATTTTTTAACTGCTCACCTAAAGCTGTGGTTTTGCCTCCTGGAGCAGCACAAAGATCCAAAACCTTTTCACCTGGTTTAACAGTACTAATTGCGGCAGGAAACATGGCTGCAGGATCTTGAGAATAAACATAACCACTTACCCATTCAGGATCTTCACCACTAATTTCACCGTAGTATGCATGCTTAATTTCGGGCACTGGATTATCTAAACTGTAGGAAATTTGCGTTTTATTTTTTAAAGTATTTACTCTAAAGGCCTTTTTACTGCTCTCATTCATAGCAGTAAACATTTTTTCTGCTTGTTCTGCCCCCAGTAAATCGCGATATTTGTCTTTAAAATCTTTTGGCAGGTTTAACAATTTTTCTATCCTTTCTCGCTAAGCAATAAATTGTCACACAGAATGCGGCAATGAATATCAGCCAACTAACTATCAACGTAATGATAAGAGAACTATATGTAGAATAAAAAGCATGATATCTCAAAAAGATATACGTAAAGATGCCTAAAGCACCCTCTATCATGAATAAACGTACGCTTTGGTTGATTACCCAGTTGCGCAATAACTCTCCGTGCAGATGCGTTAATTTAGCTTGTCGCTTAATTAAAATAGCTAGCAATACATTGCCGCCAATACCAAATAGCTCGGCAACAAGCAACAGCAAAATATAAGGTACAACTGACCAACGATCACGGTGATGCTCTTTAACAAAAGATGGCACGTGCAACTGTGCGTGGTAATGTTTGGCAATTCTGTCTAACACATTAGGTGCACCATCAATTACTATCCGATAATTTCTTAATTGATCCTTGGCAGTTGGTTGATCAATCCCAGTACTTAGGTAATATTTATCCATTTCTACTTGAGGATAATCTTTAAATTCACCAATTACTGAATAGTAATTTTGCCCCAAAACAACATATTTATTGTTTTGCACATTAAGCAAATTAACTTCAGTTGCTGGACCTAAAACTGCAAAAGAAACCTTGCCCTTAAAATCATCTGGAGAAAAGTAGCGTCCTTCTTCTGTCGGCAGACTCTTAACAGTATGATTAGCCCACACTAAAACCTGCTTTTTCTCATAATTGCTATCAAGATGCAGCTGCAATTGATGGTTGGCATAATCTTTATCTAAGTAACGCAAAAATGAACTAATACTTTCTTTGCTATTAGTTCTAAAGTAGCGAGTATTATTTGTTAGTCCGTGTGCTTCTAATAATTCATCCGCATGGCCTGAATCAATATTAGAGAGCATAGTCCCCATACCCAGAAATGCCAATAGCGGGATGAAAAGCAATAAAATCTTTTTAAAATTCATTATTTATCTAATTTCAAATATCTGTTCATCAATAAAATCATAACTCTTAAACGAACGATTTATTTCTGCTAACTCTGGCGTCTTTTTAAACCAGTCGCTTCGCCAAAACTGGGGCGAATTTGTTGCCCCGTCTCGCTCTCCTATAAACAATAAGTAACTTGATTTATTATACGTCCGCCAAGCCTTAACTGTCTTTAAATCGCTTTGACCAAAATTTGGTGACCACGAACACAAAACTAGATCTACATCACGATATTTCTTAATAGCGTCGCTAGCTGCTAAATCTAGCACTTGGTGAAATGGTTCTGAACCAGTTTTAGAGGTCTTAGCCCATTCTAAAGAATCTGTACTAATCACTTCTATGCCAACTTCTTCAAGTGCTTTAGACCAAAAAGCATTTCCAGCCATAATTTCTAAAGCTTTTGTAATACCAAGTTTATCTTTAATTAAACCGGCAGTTTCTAGATTGGCAATAGACCAAATGCCATATTCTAAAGACAGGTACTGACGACAATTATTGAATAGATTATTAATTGCCGTTAAACTGCTTCTTTTGTCTTCACCAATATCTGCTAGAATATCTTCAAATTGATCTGGCAATAACCCCAGCATATTTGGTGCTTGAGGCAAGGGCTTTTGCTTTTTTACATAATTATCAATTTGTCTTATTTCGTTAACCTGACGATGAACAATTTCATTATCTAGTTCTTGATCAAGTTGATTAATTTTCGTTATATATTCTGTCATATCTTTACACCTACTTAATGATTTTAACATTCAAAGCACTAGAAATCAGTTATAATAAAAATAGTAGGTAATACAAGGAGAATTTTTATGGCAGAAAATACCAAAAAGAGAAATGATGACGAGAGCATTGGGCGATTTGTTCTCGACATCATTATTATGTTTGCAATTTTGATGGGAATTTACTACTTTATTTTTAGCTTTTTCCTGTCTAATGAAACTGTCTCTGGCCCGTCGATGCAACCTACTTTTGAAAATGGTGATCGTTTAATTGCGGTACGCCATTTCACTCCTAAGCGAAATGATATCGTAATTTTGAAGGCTCCCGATCAAAAAGGTGCACTTTATATTAAGCGTGTAGTTGGTATGCCTGGTGACATGGTTACCTCAAAAAATGATAAGCTTTATATCAATGGTAAGCGGACACCTGAGCCTTATTTAAACAATAGCTTTGAAAGAAAGGCTCATAAGCTCGGCGAGCTTTATACTAATAACTTCACTTTAAAAGAACGAGTGCCAAAGAATTCGTACTTCGTAATGGGTGATCACAGAGATGTATCTAAAGACTCACGGTACTTTGGTTTTGTTAAACGAAGTGCTCTTGTTGGTCGAGTTGTCTTCCGTTACTGGCCATTCAACCAATGGAAAACATTTTAATTAGCTAAAAATTTTATTTTTACAGACAGTTTAGTTAAAATTGAGGTGTAAGGAGAAATTATTATGAATGAACAACAAGAAGAATTAACAGACGCAATTATTGATTTTCAAGTTAAGCACCATGTAAATGACACTGATTTAGCTTTTGCTAGTCACCTTTCAGTCGAAAAAGTTCATGCTATGAAAACTGGTGAAGGTTCATTCACTGCTGAAGAAGTTAACCAAATTTATGACTACATGTCTGCCAACGCTTAATTAGTTATAGATGTATGAAAAAGCTCCATTTTCGTGTGTGAAATGAAGCTTTTTTCTTATCCATTTTTTTCGTGCCACTTTTTAATTTGCACAATTCTCTTCTTAAAACGAATCTCATTGCCCTGCTCACTTGGATGATAGAATTGACTGTCCTCTAATTCCGGCGACATGGTTTTCATATTAGTCAACTTATCTGGTGCATCTTGAGCATATTGGTAATCCTTGCCATAATTTAAGTCCTTCATCAGTTTAGTTGGTGCATTTCTAATTTGAAGCGGTACAGGTAAATTGCCCGTTCTCTTGATTGCCTTTTCCGCCTCTTGTTGAGCAACATAAACTGAATTCGATTTCGGTGTACAAGCCAGATAAATGACGCATTCTGGCGTTCCGATAAATTTACAAGCTTGAAAAGTATTAATCGCTACGTTCAAACTATTTATATCGGCTAGACCCACATTTTCACTAGCAAATCTGACTAATCGACGCGCAATATATAAAGGATCTTCTCCACCGTCTAACATGCGATTCACCCAGTAAACTGCGGCATCAACATCACTATTACGCATTGATTTGTGCAAGGCCGCGATTAAGCTATAGTGTTCATTACCTTTTTTATCATAGCGTAGAGACTTAGTATTGATTAACTGTTGCAAAATGCTCTCGTCTACAACTACCCTTTTACCTGTCTTCTTACCATTTAAAACGGCATTTTCAAGCGTATTCAGGCTGCTGCGTGCATCCCCATTGCTAAATTCCGTAATCATACGCAGATTTTTATCAGATATTTGGACATCTAATCCAGGAAATCCTGCTGGGTCATTAATAGCATTTTTCAGCAAATGAATAATATCATCAGTTGATAAAGAATGAAGAACGAATACTTTTGCACGGCTGAGCAACGCTGAATTAACCTCAAATGATGGATTTTCAGTCGTTGCCCCAATTAAGGTAATGCTTCCACGTTCGACAAAGGACAAAAAGGCATCTTGTTGTGCCTTATTAAAGCGATGGATTTCATCGATAAAGACAAAATCATCTTTTCACCAAATTGACGGTTCTGTTCCGCTTCTTCCATGATTTGGCAAATGTCTTTAATCGATGAAGTCACGGCACTAAAGGTGATAAAGTGAGCCTTTGTATGTTTAGCAATGATCTCTGCTAGCGGTGTACTCTCATTTTCATTGGCTAAGGAAAAAAGCGATTCTTCCTTCATAATTTTCACCTCGAAACAATTATAACAAGAAAAAAAGCAATCAATTAATGATTGCTCTCTTATCTATTTACAATTTTAGGTTCAATCCATTTTCTAACAAACAAGATATCGCATAGACCAAATACTAAGTCTACTATCAATAAAAGAAGACCATCTAACCAGATTGGATCATATGACTGAAGTACTTTATTAGTATCAACCAAGTTTTGTAAGTGAGAAAGGACGATTAACCAAACATAAACAGCAATAATTACTAAAATCGCCATGATCAAAAGTCTAATCCATAAGGTGCTCTTTACAGGGAGTTCATTAGAAACAATTCTTGAAACAAAGTTGGCAAAACTTACAAAGAAATAAATAAACAAAATAACTAATACTACAAATAGCCAATAGAATTCAAAAGATACATTGATTCCTGGCACATTTGGTGTAAGAGGAGATAAGCCAAATTGACTAAATGCTTCTGCCACACAATTTGGTCCCATAGTAGGAATAAGCAGAAGAATATTTATAACTTGTTGCAATAAGAAGAAAACACCACATGCAATTAAGCTACTGAATACATTAGCTAAATAAGTCTTTCTTTCATCTACAGCAGCTAAGTGCCAAGTTTGACTCATATTGATCTTTTCGTTTTGCCAGCAAGTAACTGCACAAAAAGCAATATCAAAATAAATAGTTAAAGTAGCCATATTATAGCGCCAAAAACTACCTAAATTATGAGTCGGCGTATAAAAGAAAGTTAAATCATAATTACCGGTTCCCCAAGCGAATATTGAAAGAAACGCTATTGTAAACAAGTTAATGACGAAAAGCAAATAAATATATTTATACTTTTCTGTACCCACATTTGTTTGAAAAGATTACCAAAACTAGTCAACTCATTCATCCCCTTCTAACGATTAACTATTTTAGGCTCAACGAATTTCTGAATAAGAAGACAATTAATAATGCCTAGCAAAATTGCGCCAATCCAGTATTCAAGCGCAGAAACTCCAAGAGTATCAACATCAATAGCTCGATGGGCTCTAGCAAATAAATGATTAGTATACATGGTTAACACTTGATCGTTGATTCGCAATGCAATAATCACACCAACAATTACCAAAATAGCCATTACAACTAATCTGACTGCAGTAGTATTTTTCATTGGCAATTGGTCAGCAATGGTTCTAGTCAAAAGATTGGTTAAGCTAACAAAAGCAAAGATAATTAAACACAATCCAACCAGAGTTAATAGTTCTTCAATAAGAGACCAGGCAGACTCAATAAAAGAAATATTTGTACCAAAACTTGTACCAACGAAAGGATTGATATGATGGCTAAAACTGTCAATAGTTACTACGACTAAACCTATTACAATTTGAATAACGAAGATATAAGCACATTCAACTATGCTAGAAACAATATTAATGATCCAAATTTTACTACCAGATGCTGGAATCAATTGCCAAGTCTGACTTAAATTGATTTTTTCATTTTGCCAGCACATTAGGCCTAAAAAGGTAACATCGGCAAAAAATGTAGTAAGTACACCCAGACCCAATATCAAGTCCCAAAGATTGTCACTTCCAACAAATCCGCTAGCAACATTATTAATGGGATTGCCATTGCCTTTAAAAATGACTCCCATTAAGAACATAAATGCCACGGCAAAGGTTTGGATTAACAAAACCAGATTAGCATACCGACGCTTTTGTAAAAACATTTGTTTAAATAAAGCTTTAGTACTTGTCATAGCGGCCTCCTAGTTCTGTTTAGATTCAACGAATTTATTCAAAAGGAAAATATCGATTAAAGTAATAATTACATCAAAGGCCAAAAATTCTAGTACGACTGACCAAACTCCTGTATCACCAGAACCAAAATCAAATGGCGTAAATTGACCAATCACAGAAAATAATGTACTTGATGCATAGACCAAAAGCCAGACAATCATGATCACTATGATTAATCTAACAAAGAACATCAAGGCTTTACTTGAACCATTAGGCAAAAAATCCATAATGCTTCTGCTGCTTAAATTAATCAAGCTAACAATGGCGTACCAAGCATAGCCTAATAAGATTACTAGTAATAATCCGCCGAGTAGTTGGTCCCAGGTCTGAGCACTAATATCAAAGTTGCTTCTTTGAAGAGCTTCTTTAATTTCTTTACTTGATAAAAGCAAAGGTAGCGACATTACTACAGCAGTTACAAACTCTAAAATACCAAGCCAAATGTATGAAAGAAAAGCTGTACCAAAGTTGCTTAATAAAAATTTGGTATCACTGATTGGAATTAAACGCCAAGTTTGACTACGGTTAATTCTTTCGTTTTTTACGGAAGAAACAATCCAATAAACGAAATCCGCCACAAATGATGTCATTAGCATCATTACTGCAAACATGAATAAGAATTCTACCACCGGGTTAATTGTTTCCCGTGCACTTCCCACTACTATTTCTTGAGCATGACCTCCAGCAGAGACCATCATCATGATCGTGAAGCACAAACTAGCAAAGGCCTGGATTAAGTAAATTAAATAAACTGACTTGCTTTTTTCTTGAAACATTCTGTTGAACAATGTATTAAAACTAGTCATTATTCATCATCCTCATCTGCATAAAAGCTCTCGTAGTATTCTTCAATTGACTTGTGGTTTTGTCTGATATCGTCTGCTGATTTATGCTCTAAAACTGTATTATCCTTAACGATGACTACTTCATCAAGCAATGATGAAATCTCATTGACAAAGTGATCAGAGACTAAAATAGTAGAATTTTCGTCTTTCCACAAAATAATTGAATTGATGATCTTCTTGCGGGCCATTGCATCAATGCCGCCAAACGGTTCATCAAGCAGATATAAATCTGCCTTACGTGCAAAAGTCAAAGCAATGATTAGCTTTTCACGCATACCACGAGACAATTGACTAAGTTTCATCTCAGGATCTAACTTCATGAATTTGCGTAATTCATCAAATTCATTTTCATCAAAATCTTGAAAGATTGTAGCATAAAAGCGAACAATTTGCGCAATCTTAGTTGAATCACTGAAACCTGTTAAGCCATCAGTAAAAGATAATTTAGCCTTTCTTTCAGCTTCTTTAGTTGCACCAGCTAAATCAATCTGTCCCTTATAATTCTTGGCCACTCCAGCGATAATACGCATTAAAGTTGTTTTACCTGCCCCATTTTCACCTAATAAGGCCACGATTTTGCCTGACGTTAAAGTTAGATCAACATCTTTTAAAATTGTTTTTTGATTTTTCTTGTAAGTTAAATCTTTAATAATTAATAAATCACTCATTATGATTCTCACTATCTTTCAAGTACTCTGTTAGTGTTGAGACTAATTTATCCTTTTTAACACCTAATTTTTCCATATTTTGTACAAATTCATCTAACTCATTGTTGATGAGAGATTGCTTTGTTTTAGAAAGCAATTCCGTATCTTCAGTAACAAAATTACCCTCGCCACGCTTGGTATAAAGAATGCCTTGTGTGTTCATTTCCTGTAAAGCACGTTGAACAGTATTGACATTAACAGTCAATTCCAATGCCAACTTTCTAACCGATGGAATCTTCTCACCGGCCTTCATCTTACCTAAAGCAATTTGACGATATAAATATTGCTCAATTTGAAGATAAATAGGAATATTATCCTTAAATTCCATTAACTCACCTTCTACATATACTGTATTATTTATCTATTACACTAATAATACTACTAACTTTATACTCAATTTTCAAGTATTATTTTTATCCTGTTTCACATTTTTATAAAATTAAAATCCAAAACAAAAAATAGCCAATATTGCTGATCTAACAACAATATTGGCATATTTTTTGTCAATTATAATACTAGTGAATAACTTGTTATGCTTTAAATAAGCATAAGTTTTGCATAATCATAGCTATTTAAAAGTATATATTTTTATAGCAGTTATTTAAATTGTTTCACTGCTTTGCTCTTTCAGCATTTAATTCAGCCATTTTGATCATAACATCAACAGCCTTGTACATTGATTCAAGAACAGTATATTCGTAGCGACCATGCATGTTTTCTTCACCTGCAAAAATGTTAGGACAAGGAAGACCCATGTAAGTCAATTGTGAACCATCTGTACCACCACGAACTGGATCTTCGTTGATTTCAAGACCTTCAGCCTTATATGCATCCCTAGCCAAATCAACAATATCCATGTGCTTCTTCAATTCATCAGCCATGTTGTAGTATTGGTCCCACATCTTCAACTTAATGCGTTCAGTACCAAATTCAGCGTTCATCTTGTCAACGATTGATTTAACCAAATTCTTACGTTCTTCAAGACCATCACGTTCAAAGTCACGGATGATGTAATCAAGGTGTGCATTATCAACAGTACCGTTGAAGCTCATCAAGTGGAAGAAACCTTCTCGACCATCAGTATGTTCTGGACGATCATGTTCTGGCAATTGATTATGGAAATCAATTCCTACCTGAACAGCATTAATCATTTGACCTTTAGCTACAGCTGGGTGAACGTTAACCCCTTGAATATCAAGACTAAATTGCGCTGCTGAGAAAGTACCCCAGTCAAGTTTACCAGGTGCTTCACCATCAACAGTAAAGGCAAAATCTGCACCGAAGTCTTTGACATCAAAGTGTTCTGCACCAGTACCGATTTCTTCATCAGGAGTGAAGGCTAAACGAATCTTACCGTGTTTTACTTCTGGATGGTTCATCAAGTATTCCGCAAAAGTCATTAATTCAGAAACACCACATTTGTCGTCCCCACCAAGCAAGGTATCACCTGAAGCAGTGATGATAGTTTGACCCTTGTAGTTCTTCAAGTGTGGGAAAACCTTTGGATCAAGATAAAATTCCGAATCGCCTAATTGAATCTTGCTTTCACCATCATAATTTTCATGAATTTGTGGCTTAACATTTTCTGAATTGAAGTCAGCTGTATCACTGTGTGCTAAAAAGCCCATTACAGGTACGTCGTAATCAACGTTTGAAGGAATTTCAGCAATTACGCTACCAGCTTTTTGATTATAGTGAACGTCACTAAGACCTAATTCTTCAAGGTCTTTCATAATGACATTCTTTTGGAAGTTTTCTTCTCTTTCAGTTGAAGGAAAACGATCTGAATGTTCATCTGAACGTGAATTTACTTTTACATATTTTAAAAATCTTGGCAACAAGTTTGGGTATTCCATTTATTCTATCCTCTTTCTATTAAAATAAATCTTGAAATGGATTTGTTGAAACTTCAGAAAGCTCAACGCCAACATTCCAATTATTCTCTTCGTTCCATTTCTTGAGACGATCATATACCTTATATTTAAACAATTTTTCAGTATAATGACCAGGATCAACTACTGTTAAACCGGATGAAATCATATCATGACCGACGTGATAATAAACGTCACCTGTAATAAAGGCATCCAAATTATCATCTAAAGCTTTAGTCCAGTATTTACCACCATCACCACAGATAAAGCCGACAGTGGAAATTTGTTTGTCGTTATCCGCAGTAATCAATCTGGCCATCTTGATCTTCATTTTGTCTTTAACATAATAAGCAAAATCATAAGCTGACATCGTCTTAGGTAGTTTACCCTTTCGTCCCATTGCAATGCCATCATCATCTAAGCAAAATGGTTCAACATCTTTTAAGCCTAATTCTTCAGCTTGCCAATCAGCTGAGCCATTTTGTGCCTTATCAGAATTTGTGTGAATTGAATAAACGGTAATGCCATTTTTGATAATCTCGCCATACATTGCATTTTGTGCGTTGGCAAAATCTAAATTACGTGCAGGTCTAAACATTACAGGGTGATGGCTGACAATAAAGTTAACACCCTTTTTTACAGCTTCTTCGACAACTTGAGGACGCACATCCAAAGTCGTCATTACCTTAGTAACATCGGCATCGATTGAACCGATTTGCATCCCCACAGGATCGCCTTTAGAAGCAATGTCCTCTGGAAAATCTTGTCTTAAACGTTCAACAATCTCTTTGACTTTAGTCATCGCTTAGCTCCTCCTTAATCAACTGAATATTATGTTCAATCTCATTAATACGGTCTTCGTCTTTATTTCGCGCCTTGTTCAAATTCTTTAGCAATTTTTCATTGTAAGCCAATTGCCCTTGCCATTTTTGATAAAATACGGGGTTCTTTTCACGTACAATGAATGGACCAAAGAAAATATCTTTTTCGGTTAAATCATGTTTATTAGCTGTCAAACGTGCCTTAATTAATTCATAGGTGTGGCCGGCTTCTGCTATCAACTTTTCTGCTACAATTTCATAATTGTGCATCATTAACCAATTACGCACGCCAGCTTCACCGATATTAGGTTCAAGCACTAAATTTTTAAATTGAAAGTCTTTACTCCAAGCCGTATCCAAAATATCAACCATCAATTTTCCACCCATACCAGCGATTACTACAGTATCTACTTGGTCTTGATGAGTAATAGTTTCTAGTCCATTGCCTAAACGCGTTTCAATTTGATCGCTTAATCCAGCTTCCGCAATATCGTTTTTAGCATTTTCAAGCGGTCCTTCAGCAACATCACTTGCAATCGCATATTTTATTTTTCCTGATCTAACTAATTCAATTGGCAAATAAGCATGGTCAGTACCAATATCGGCAACTTTACTGTCGGGATCGACCATTTTTGCCAGCGTATTTAATCTTAAGTTCATTTAATCCTCCATAAAGAGTATGTTTAATCAAATTTTAGCATATTTAGTAGTTGTTTTTAGTCATGTTTTGCTATAATCGTACAAAGAAAGTGGGTTTTTGCATTGAAAAGAACTGAGACAGTAACTTTAACTAACATGTGCATGATCAAAAATGGAGATAAAATTCTAGTTTTGGACCGCAACGATCCAGTTTGGCCAGGCCTTACCTTCCCTGGTGGTCACGTTGAACCACATGAGTCTTTTAATGATTCTGTTGTTCGAGAAATCAAAGAAGAAACCGGACTGACCATTTCTCATCCCCAACTTGTTGGAGTAAAGCAGTTCTATGATAAAAATCATGAACGCTATTTAGTCTTTTTCTATGTTGCCGATGAATTTAAGGGGACAGTCAAGGCATCAGACGAAGGGACTTTAACTTGGATGACTAAAGAAGAGCTGCAGCAACATAAGCTAGCTTATAATTTTGATCATGATTTACCTGTATTTTTCGATCCTAATGTTAGTGAACATATGCTTGATGGAAAACGAGATGAACTTTTTTAGATGAAAAAAACAGAAAGCAAAGTATCGCTTTTTATTGCATTAATTGCAATTATTATTTTTGCTTCGGTACCGCTTTGGCACATTGATTTAAATGCCAATAGACCTCAGACTCAAGTCGTAAAAAAGAAAAAGCCTAAAAAGAAGAAAAAAGTAGTTCATAAGGTTACCTGGGGTTATCCTTTTAAACGCCTTTACGAAAAGAAAATAAAATTTAAATCAGGCCAAAAATTCGGTGAAACTGACGTAATTAGACGTTACTACCCTACTAAAAGTTACTTCCACGATGGTTACGACTTCGGCTTCAGCGAAGTAGGACACTCTACTGTTTATGCTGTGCATGCTGGGACAGTTCATAAAGTTAAGTATGCTCCAGGCCTTGGCTTATATGTTTGGGTGATTTCTGATGATGGCTATGTAGAAATCTATCAAGAAGGTTTTCTCAGCATCACAGATATTTACGTAAAGAAGGGCCAAAAGATTAAGTTAGGCCAAAAGATCGGTCGCTTAACCGGTTCTCACATCCACTTAGGAATAACTAAGACAGACAAGAAATACATTGATAAACATGGTGTACCATGTCGCTACTACTGGAAAGACAATGGTACTTGGCTCAACCCAATGAAGATCATTGAAGATGATATCGCTAAAGGAAAAGTCAGCAAACAATAAAGCAAATCAAAAAAAGACGTTAAGCAAATGCTTAACGTCTTTTTTATAGATCTAGATATTAATCCATAAAGTCACGCAATTGATTTGAACGACTTGGGTGACGAAGTTTTCTTAAAGCCTTAGCTTCAATCTGACGAATACGTTCACGAGTTACGCCAAATACCTTACCTACTTCTTCCAAAGTACGAGTACGGCCATCATCAAGACCAAAACGCAAACGTAAAACATTTTCTTCACGGTCAGTCAAAGTTTCAAGTACTTGTTCAAGTTGTTCCTTTAACATTTCGTATGAAGCATGTTGTTCTGGACTAGTTGCATCCTTATCCTCAATGAAGTCACCTAAGTGTGAATCATCCTCTTCACCAATAGGAGTTTCAAGAGAAACTGGTTCTTGAGCGATCTTAAGAATATCACGAACCTTATTGGTTGGCATATTCATTTCAGCACCAATTTCTTCTGGAGTTGGTTCACGACCTAAGTCTTGTAACAATTGACGTTGAATTCTAATCAACTTGTTGATCGTTTCAACCATGTGGACAGGAATTCTGATAGTACGTGCTTGGTCGGCAATAGCACGGGTAATAGCCTGTCTAATCCACCAAGTTGCATAAGTAGAGAACTTAAAGCCAAGACGATAATCGAACTTGTCAACGGCCTTCATCAGACCCATGTTACCTTCTTGAATCAAGTCAAGGAATGACATACCACGACCAACATAACGCTTAGCGATAGAAACAACCAAACGAAGATTAGCTTCAGCTAATTCTTGCTTTGCTTCTTCATCGCCAGCTTCAATTCTCTTGGCAAGAGCGATTTCTTGGTCTGCAGTAAGAAGTGGCACACGTCCGATTTCCTTCAAATACATCCGTACTGGGTCATTCATTCGAACGCTTGAAGGTGCTGACATATCCTTTAATTCAGCCTTTTCAACATCCTTTTGCTTCTTTAAGGCTAACTTTGAAGGATCGCCATTTTCATCAACAATACTGATACCATTATCTTCAAACTCTTGTACAAGTTGGTCAACAGCCTTGCCTTGCAAATTATAAGGCTTAATCAGACGAGCAGTGAAGTCCTTTTCAGTAATTGTCTTTTTCTTCTTAACGTCCTTAACGACTTGCTTTACCACCTTGTCCAAAGATGGTTTTTGTGTAGTTTCTCTTTCTGCCACTAAAAAGCCTCCTTATTAACCTAAGACCCTTTTCAACTCAATAATCTTTTGAGTAAGTCTCAAACATTCGTCTCGATCTTGTTTGCGCATTGCATCCTGTAATTGATTGTTAAGCTCATTCAGCCGGGAATAAATGTTGCGCTTTTGAAGCGATTGGACATACTCATTAATCTCTTGAATTGTAAAATCTTTTGGCATGTTTGCCATTTCAGCATCTACTATTATACCTTGAAGTTGCTCAGGAATAAAATCTAAGAAACCATCAATTTGCGGATTATCGTGTGTTTCTTTGTATTTAATCCATAATTGTGCTAATTCTTCAAAGTCTTTATCTGGAAAATGGAAATTTCCCTCCTGTAGATATTTTTGTGCCTGCTGTGAATGAATAAATAAGTATAATAATCTAACTTGCCTTGGGTGTCGTTGCCCTGCTGTTTGTTGGATCGTAGCAGTCTCTGCTGATTCAAAAGAAGGCTGCATCTCATCCGTGCTAGGAGTCGGAGCAGAATAATTAGACTGCTGACGCATATGACTTTTAGCACGATTATTTCTACGTAATTCTCTAGCTAAATTTGCTTTTAACGAAGCAGATGACACCTGTGCGTTGCGTGCAAGCTGTTCAATATACATGTCCCGTTCAACCGGGTTTCTAACTTGCGCGATCTCTTTGACTGCTTCATCCAAATAAGTAATCTTTTCTCGATCATTGTTAAGATTGTACTTTTTAGCCAATCTTTCAAGGAAAAATTCAGTTGGAGTCTTAGCACCATTTACCTCATTTTGGTATTTTTCGGCGCCATATTTTTTAACATACTCATCCGGATCCAGATTATCGGGCAAAACAACGATTCCTAGGTTGAAATTGCCTGCCTTGTTAAACATTCTTGCGGCACGTTCTTCCGCATGAATACCAGGTGGATCTCCATCGTAATTGATAATAATATTAGTGGTTACCCGCCGTAACAAATAAATTTGATCATCTGTCAAACTAGTACCCATCGAAGCAATGCCTGAGCTAATGCCTGCCTTGTAAGCAGCTATTACATCCATGTATCCTTCGTAAAGAATAAGGTGCTGCTCACTTCTTGCTGCTTTCTTTGCTTCCGCAAAGTGAAACAGAACTTTAGACTTGGTAAAGATACTTGTCTCAGGACTGTTCATATATTTAGCTTCAGTTTTATCGTCAGAGATTCTCCGCCCTGAAAAGCCAATCGTTCGACCATTTTCATTATCCAAAGGAAACATTAGTCGATCACGAAAACGGTCAAATAAGCGTCCATCTTTGCTTTCGACAAATAAGCCACTTTTTTGCAGCTCATCATCTTGATAGCCTTTGCCACGCAGATAAGTAATCAGAACATTATCTTCTTTGGGAGCATAACCAATATTAAAATGATCTAACACCTTTTGATCCAGTTGCCGCTTTTGAGCATACTGCATCCCTCTTTCACCAGCTTTAGTGGTAAGCAATACACGGTGATAAAATTCTGCTGCATCCTTATGCATCCGCATAAGTGGATTCATCTTGCTTCCATCATTATTGCCATATCCTTGTGGCATCGCGATATGAGCAAATTCTGCAACCCGCTCTACGCTTTCTGGGAAAGTCAGATTATCCTTATACATTAAGAATTTAAAAACGTTGCCGCCTTTACCACAGCCAAAACATTTGAAGAACTGTTTTTCTTCATTAACCGTAAAAGAAGGTGTTTTTTCTTGATGAAAAGGGCAAAGACCAATATAGTCTTTGCCTTTCTTTTCAAGTGACACGTATTGGCTGATGATATCTACAATATTAACGTTACTGCGGACCTCATTGATGAATTCTTCTGGAATCCGTCCAGCCATATGAATCACCTTTTCTATCTATTTTTATTATTTAATGACTAACTTACTCAAGTCACCTAAACGATCAGCTAATTCACTAACAGCAAATAATTGTGCTAAACGGTTGTTCTTAACCTTTTCATCCTTAGCCATGATCATATTAGCATCGAAGTATTGGTCAATAACTGGTTGAAGTTGAACGAAGCCTTGGTAAAGGTCAGCCAAACTTTCAACCTTTTGCAAGTTTTCAACACCAGCATAAAGTTCTTTTTCACTGTTGTCGTCGAATAAGCTTTCAGCGATTTTAACATTACCCTTGAACTTAGCTTTCTTCAAGATGTTGTCAATTCTAGTCAAACTTTCAACTACTGGCTTAAATTCTTCATCATCGTGGTGAAGTTGCAATACATTAGCAGCTGCCAAAATTTGACTTGGGTCTTGTTGACTTGATGCAAGGACAGCATCAACGATATCGTACTTGAAGTTGTTCTTTTGCAAGTATTGCTTTACACGATCACGAATAAAGTCAGCGATTTCTTGGTCTGCATCACCCTTAGGAAGTTTAGCTGGGGTTACACCATTAAGCATGTTAATGATTTCTGGCAATACTTCGTTAAATGGAAGTGACCACTTTTCGTTAAGCAAAATTCTAACAATACCGTAAGCGTAACGACGAAGTGCGTATGGGTCGTTTGATGAAGTAGGAATCATACCTGCACCGAAGAAGGTTACGATAGTATCAATCTTATCTGCAATAGACAAAAGTGAACCTACAGTAGTTTCTGGAAGTGGACCTTCAGCAGTTGCTGGCATGTAGTGTTCCTTAATAGCTACAGAAACTTCTTCGTCTTCACCTGCAAGACGAGCATAGTGCATACCCATGACACCTTGAAGTTCAGCGAATTCCCCTACCATTTGAGTTACTAAGTCAAACTTGTAAAGTTCACTAGCACGGTCGAAGTCCTTTACTACGTTTTCTGGTAAGTCCCAACGCTTAGCAAGATAATCACCAATCATGCGTACACGTTGCATCTTTTCAGCCATTGAACCAATCTTGTCGTGGAATGAAACATTCTTAAGACGATCAACAAAGTGGCTAAGTGGGTATTTACGGTCTTCATCGTAGAAGAATTGAGCATCGTCTAAACGAGCTACCAATACTTTTTCGTTACCTGAAATAACGTTATCTAAGTAATCCTTGTTACCGTTTCTTACAGCAATAAAGTGGTTAATTAACTTGCCATTTTCGTCGTAAACTTCAAAGTATCTTTGGTTATCCTTCATTGAAGTAATTAATACTTCGTCTGGGATGTTTAAGTACTTTTCATCAAATGAACCAGCAAAAACAGTTGGGTATTCAACTAAGTAGGTAACTTCTTCAAGAAGATCACGATCAGGTTTTACTTGCCAATGATTTTCCTTAACCAATTCATTCATTTGGTTAACGATCATATCTTTACGCTCTTCAGCGTTAGCAATTACATATTGATCCTTCAATGCATCTTCATAGTCATCTGCATTAGCCAATACTACTGAATCGCCTAAGAAACGGTGACCTTGAGTCTTACGGCCAGCAGTAATATCCAAGATCTTAACTGGAACTACGTCACTACCAAATAATGATACAAGCCAGTGGATTGGACGAACGAATTCAAAGTCGTTTGAATCCCATCTCATCTTGGTTGGGAAGGTCATAGCCTTGATGATATCACTCATACCAAGCAAAATATCAGTAGCCTTTTTACCTTCTTTTTGAACGTGAACATAAGCGTATTCAGTACCCTTAAGTTCTTCAAAGTAGATGTCATCAGTAGTCATACCTTGGCCACGAGCAAAACCTTGTGCAGCCTTAGTCCAGTTACCATCAGCATCTTGAGCAATCTTCTTAGCAGGACCTTTTTTTACCTCATCAATATCGTCTTGCTTTTCAGCTAAGTCTTCAACCAAGATAGTCAAACGACGTGGTGTAGCAAAAGTCTTGATGTCCTTAAACTTAAGACCGTTTTCTTTCAAAAACTTTCTAGTTCTGTCAGCCAATTGCTTTACGCTGCGTGGTACAACATGGGCTGGCATTTCTTCAGTACCGATTTCAAATAAATAATCTTTAGCCATTTTCTACCCCAGCTTTCTTGTCTTCTGCGCTCTTAAGCAATGGGAAGCCACGCTTTTCACGTTCTTCGACAAACTTAACAGCTACTTCATGAGCCAAGTTTCTAATTCTTGATAAGTATCCAGCACGTTCAGTTACTGAAACAGCACCACGAGCATCAAGCAAGTTGAAAGTATGTGAACACTTCAAAATGTAGTCATATGCTGGGTGTACAAGGTTTTGACCAAGAAGACGCTTAGCAGTTGCTTCATAAATATCGAAGAACTTAAGAAGTTGATCTTGATCTGATTCTTCAAAGGCATACTTAGAATGTTCATATTCTGGTTGCTTAAAGATATCACGGTAAAGAACACCGTTACCCCATTCAAGGTCAAAGACTGAGTTTACGTCTTGAATGTATGATGCAAGTCTTTCAACACCGTAAGTGATTTCACTCATAGTTGGCTTAACGTCTAATTCACCAACTACTTGGAAGTATGTAAATTGACTAACTTCCATACCGTCAAGCCATACTTCCCAACCAACACCGGCACAACCCATTGATGGGTTAGCCCAGTTGTCTTCTACGAAACGAATATCGTGTTCCAAAGGATCGATGCCTAAAACCTTCAAACTGTCCAAGTAGTATTGTTGAATATCCTTTGGGGCTGGCTTGATAACAACTTGGAATTGGTGATGTTGGAATAACCGGTTAGGGTTTTCACCATAACGACCATCTGCAGGTCTTCTTGAAGGCTCTACATAACAAGCTGCCCATGGTTCAGGACCAACTGCACGAAGAAAAGTGTAAGGACTCATCGTACCTGCACCTTTTTCAACATCGTAAGAAGGCATAATCATACAACCTTTGGAGGACCAGAATTGTTCCAGCTTAAAGATCATATTTTGAATGTTTAATTTCTTATCTGCCATTTTCCTTAATTCTCCTCCTGCGCTAGGCCATAAAAAAAGCCTATGCAAAATTTTGCATAGGGACGAAATATATCGCGGTTCCACCCTAATTCAGGAAGTGTTCTTCCTGCACTTAATTGAGCTTTGACTAGAGGGGCCTTTTCCTAGGTACCCTTACACCAAACGGTACTCGCTTAACTAGTACTTTTCTAATCCTCATCATCGCCAAACACGTACATATTTTAACACATGAACTAGGTTTAAACCAGATATTTACTAACTAAAAAAGTTTTAATTCATCTAAGAATTTTTTGGTCTTTAAGTTTAAATCAATCGTCTCACGATAGATGCGATCGATTGCTTTTCTAGTAGCCTTTTTAGTTTCTTCATTAATTGTAATTGTTCCAAGACGATCAGTAGGCAAAAGGCCGATTGTTCTCAAAACGGCAGTTTCCTTTGGCTTTAAATGCATGCAACTATTTACTACTCCAAAATGGTCACTGCAAATAACCCCACCTAGTTTAATTGAATAATCGAAAATGCCTTTTTCTTTACCGCAAATTACACAATGTCTTAGTTCAGGTTCAACGCCATAAGCACTGAGCATTTTCATTTGCACAATTTGCGTGATCATCTCGCAATCAACGCCTTCATTAATCTTTTTCAGGGCAAAAAGAGCCAAGTCATAATACTTGCCAATTGGCTGATATTCGACAAAAGCATGATCAATTAAGTCAAAAATAAAAGAAGCATAAGCATTCTTCGTCAGGTCTTGGTATAACCCATCGAATTGCTTTACTTCTTTATACGTGCGTAGATTGCTCAAACCATGTCCGCTGGTATAAATGACATAAGTACCCATTGAAAAATTCAGCGTCGCAGCACTTAAACGTGACTTTGGCCGCAAAGCTCCCTTCACAATTAAGGTAATTATTCCATCTTGCTTAGTCATGATTTTTGCTAATAAATCTGCTTCTTTATATTTTTGTCTTTTGAAAATAATACCCTGAACTTCTTTAAGTTCGCGTACCATTAACTAAGTTCCTTCTTATCATAACCAATTTGTTTTAAGAAGCTTGGATCTGAGCGCCAGTTGTGTTGGACCTTAACCCAGAGACGCAAATTGACTTTTTCTCCAAGCAAATCTTCGATTTCCTTACGAGAATTAATACCTATTTGCTTGAGCATCTTACCACCTTTACCTATGATAATGCCCTTTTGTCCATCTCTTTCAACATAAATGGTTGCTTCAATCACCAACTTGCCATTTTGATGCTTATTCATTTGATCAACGGCAACCGCGGTAGCGTGCGGTACTTCTTGTGAAGTAAGTCGTAAGATCTGTTCACGAATAAGTTCAGCGACGACAAAATATTCAGGCCGATCTGTGATCTGGTCAGCACTATAATATTGTGGTCCTTCTGGCAAGTACTTGTTAAGCGTAGCTAATAAGTCTTCAATACCAATGCCTTGAGTAGCAGAAATCGGTAGTATTTCTTTAAAGCTCTCTAGCTTATGGTATGAATCCATAATTGGCAACAACTTGTTAGGGTGAATTTGATCAACCTTATTGATTACTAAAAATACGGGAACTTTTACTTCCTTAAGCAAATCAGCAATGTATTGATCACCTTTACCAATTTTCTCAGGTTCTACCATGAATAAAACTAAATCTACATCATTTAAACTAGAAAGACTAGCTTTATCCATATAGTCGTCAAGTTTTGAATGAGGCTTAAAGATACCTGGTGTATCTACAAAGACGATTTGCATATCATCGGAAGTATAAATGCCTGAGATACGATTTCTCGTGGTCTGAGGCTTATTAGAAGTAATCGCCACTTTTTGGCCAACTAAGTAATTCATCAAAGTTGACTTACCGACATTTGGTCGACCAACTAAGGCAACAAAGCCAGACTTAAACTTTTTTTCTTCCATTATTTACCTCTGCCTTCATCTAATTGATCTGGATATAGTGGTAAGCCGTAGTCTTCAAGCACCTTTCCTTGAATGCCAAACATTTCTTTAGCTTCATCAGGCTTGATATGATCATAGCCATTCAAGTGCAAGAAGCCGTGAACTACAGTATAACCAAATTCTCGGTCAAACCCAGTGCCATATTCCTTGCTATGACGTTTGATGACACTTGGACACATAAACAAATCCCCGATATCTTCTTGAAAATCAGGATCATCCTCAAAGGCAGCTAAGTCAATTGAATCCTCACCATCTTCAATTGCAAAAGAAATGACATCTGTTGGACGATCTTTATCACGATACTTTAAATTAATCTCGTGACTACGATCTTCGTCAACAAAGTTAATACTCATTTCTAAGTTATTATCTTTGCCAATTTCTTTCTTAGCTAAAAGTAAAAGCTTCATAATCCAGTCTTGCCAGTCGCGTTTTTTATCATCTAAAAAACCAACTTCATCATTATAGGTAATATCAATTGGATCCATTTTTAGTGTTTAGCGTCCTCTTTTTCATAAGCAGTAATAATTTTGGCAACTACAGGGTGACGAACAACATCCTGTGCAGAAAAGTTGATGAATTTGATTTGGTCGATGTTCTTCAAAATTCGTCTAGCATCGATTAAACCGCTATGCTGTCGTCCCGGCAAATCGACTTGAGTCATATCTCCGTTTACGACCATCTTGGAGTTAAAACCAAGACGTGTCAAAAACATCTTCATTTGTGCATCAGTAGTGTTTTGGGCTTCATCAAGAATTACAAACGCGTCATCAAGCGTACGTCCACGCATATAAGCAAGTGGAGCCACTTCAATTACGCCACGTTCCATTAAGCGGTCAGTAGTATTAGTACCAAGAATAGCGTACAAAGAATCGTAAATTGGTCTCAAATATGGATCAACTTTTTCCTTCAAGTCACCAGGCAAAAATCCAAGTGATTCACCAGCTTCAACGGCTGGTCTAGTCAAAATTATTCTGGAAACTTCGCCCTTTTTGAATGCAGCAATTGCACAAACAACTGCCAAGAAAGTCTTACCAGTCCCAGCTGGCCCTATTCCAAAGATAACATCGGATTTATCAATGGCCTCGACATAACGCTTTTGACCCATATTTTTCACCCTGACCGGTCTACCTTTAGCATCCCGAATCAAGACTTTCTTATACAGATCCGCAAAGTACTCTGTGGTACCCTTGTCGGCCATCTTCATCGCACTAACCGTATCGGGCGCGCCAACGTTAACGCCGGTATTCACGACACTGTCAAGTGCCTTTAAAACAGCGACGGCTTTCTTTACGTTTGCCTCATCATCCCCTGCAATAACAATGTCATTGCCAGTATCGGTAACGGACAAATCATAGCCTTCAGAAAGAAGCTTCAGATTTCCATCATTAACTCCAACTAATTTTTGAATATTCTCTGCTTTTTGAGGTGTAAAAGTTGTTTGAGCCAAAAAGACCCGCTCCTTCTTGTTACTACTAAACTTAGTTTAGTTGATCACGAACTGCTTGAGACGCAGCCTTACCATCGGCACGTCCCTTGATCTTGGGCATTAAGGCTTTCATAACCTTACCAAAATCAGACTTGCCTTTGGCACCAACTTCATCAATCGTTTCCTTAACAGCAGATTCCAACTCGTCCTTGCTCATTTGTTTAGGCAAGTACTTTTCAACTACTGCTAATTCTTTCTTAGTTTCTTCCACTAAATCATCACGTTTAGCTTTAGCAAACTCTTCGATTGATTCTTCTCTTTGTTTCTTTTCGCGATTAAGAACAGTTAATTCTTCATCTGCATTCAAATCATGTCCCAACTTGATCTTTTCATTCATCAAAGCAGATTTGATCATGCGGACAGTATCAAGAGTTGTCTTATCGTGATTTTTCATGGCTGTTTTCATATCAGTCATGATCTTATCTGACAAACTCAATTTATAATTCCTTCTTTCTATTAAAACCCAATAATATTATAGCAAACTATAAACATAACTATTAAGTTTTCAACGTAATATATTGAAGTTTTTTCTATAAAAAGCAAATATTTTGTTTTATTTCAATAATTTACGTGTGGAAAAAACAAAGTGTCTGGGAAAAAACTAATTCCTAAGACATGAAAAAAGAACGATGATTTCC